>Ga0334887_1000174_pt1 | contig 109958 bp, 87 predicted proteins | sample GraSluR1_MG_10_FD_207217 | JGI IMG/M metagenome (GOLD analysis project Ga0334887, IMG submission 207217) | Sludge microbial communities from methane-producing bioreactor in Wageningen University, Netherlands - Granular Sludge_18_07-R1 | ecosystem: Engineered > Bioreactor > Anaerobic >...
GTCGTAGCTTTCCTACATCACTGCCAAGCCCGAAGTATGGCCCAAAGCCTACGACAGACTACCTATTGCATCGAACACGGACTCAATCGATTATGTTTGTCATAACGTGGACTTTGGAAACGCCGTGTCGAGCCACTGCGACGATGGGCCGCCGTAGCGGGAGCGTTGGCGCTATCCCGTGTGTTTGATTGGTCTCGCCTGCGCCGCGAGGCCGTTGTGTGTATAATAGCTCCGTACCATTCCAACGTGGCGGCGCCGCCGCCAGAAGAGGAGACACACATGGGCCGATATTCGCACCGCACCGAGGTCATCCCCAACACCGAGTGGGAGGCCGTCCACCTGGCCTATGAGGCCGACGACCCTGCCGCCAGCACCAGCATCGCCTTTGCCCCCGGGCAGGGCAGCAACCTGTTCAGTTTCGCCGTGGGCGGCGTCGAGTACATGTTCGGCATTGGAGCAATGGGCGGACAGACCCGCATCGTGGGCTCGCCGATCCTGTACCCCACGCCCAACAGGGTGCGTGACGCAACCTTTACCTTTGACGGGCGCGTGTTCACTTTTGAGGCCAACCAGGGCACCCGCTTTCTGCACGGCCTGGTACGCGACGCTTCCTGGGAGACTGGCGAGCCGGTGATCGGCCCCGATGGTATCTCGATCGAGACCAAGATCCGCTTTGCGCCCGGCGCCCCCTGGTACGATCGGTTCCCCATCGAGAACACGCTCTCTTTGGTCTATCGCGTCATGCCGCGCACGGTACACATGGATTTCACCGTGCACAACGAGGATGCGCAGCATCGCCTGCCCTTTGGCCTGGCGATCCACCCGTTTTTCGCCATCCACGGCCCGCGCGAGAGCGTCACCATCGAGGTGCCCGCGACCCACTGGATGGAGGCCGAGGATCTGATGCCCAGCGGCCGCCTGGTGGAGATGCCCGATGGCCCGGCCGATATCCGCAAACCCACGCCGTTGGCCGAGTTGGATCTGGATGACGTGTTCTATGGGCTGGAGCGCGCCCGCCCGCAGGTGATCCGCTACGAGAGCCTGGGCAAGGCCCTCACGCTGATCGCGGACGATTTCTACACCCACAGCGTGGTCTTTACCCCGGCGGGACGGCCCTTTTTCTGCCTGGAGAACCAGTCCTGCTCCACCGACGCACACAACCTGTACGCCCAGGGTTTGCAGGATGTGGCGCATCTCTCCATTCTGGAGCCGGGCGAGTCCCTCTCGGCCTCGATCACCTTTGTGGTGAGCGATCTCTAGAGCCCACCTGCGACACAGACGGGCGCCGCGTCTGTCGACGCGGCGCCCGTTGTCCTGTCACGATTCGCCTTGGCTGCGCTATTCGGCATCTAGCTCTGCATACACGCCGCCTGTGGCATCGTCGTGCAGCATGCTGAGCAGGGGCGAATCCTCGATCTGTAGCGGCAGCTCGACCCTCCCGCGCCTGCGGCTGGATTCGTAGGTGGCAAAGATCAGTTCCGTGGTCTGGAGCGCCTTGCGGGCCGCCAGCTCCGGCTCGCGCCCTGTCTTGAGCGCGTCCACCAGATCCAACACCGCCAGCGCCACATAGTCCGCGCCATGCAGCCCCTCCGCCAGAGGGACGCTCTCCCACTCGGCCTGGCCCTTGCCCCATACCCGCAGCGGCACCTCGGGCGAGTGCCCCACTTCGATGACGCCATCGGCGCCAATCAGTCGGTTGGCGGCCTCCAGGCTCGACTTGTCGCCCGTCACCAGCAGGCCATACACGCAGTTCTGGTAGCGAAAGTAGCTGATCCCCTGGCCCTCGACATAGACGCCAAAGATCTCGCGCCCATCGCGCGGGTCTATCTGCCCCAACACCCACTCCACCGGCGTCTCGTCGTTATAGTAGAACATCATGTCGAACCAGTGGGTGCCCCAGTCATACATGTTGCCACAGTAGGCTTCCAGGCGCACCAGTTCGCCGATGGCCCCCGCCTTGAGCAGCTCTTTCGCTTTGCGGAACGGCGCTCCAAAGCGCCGCTGGTGGTTGAACGTGAGCTGCACCCCGTGCGCCTCCGCCGCCCGCACCATCGCCAGCGCCTCCCCATAGGTCGGCGCCATCGGCTTTTCGCAGTGCACCGCCTTGACCCCCGCCTCGCACGCGGCGATCACCATCGGTGCGTGCAGATGAGGCCAGGTGCACACGCTCACGATGTCCAGATTCTCCTGCGCCAGCATCTCCCGATAGTCGGTATAGAGCCGCTCGCCCCCGTGCAGCTCCTGAAACGCTTGAGCGTTCTCGATCACGATGTCGGCCAGCGCCACGATCTCGGCGTCCGGCGAACGCTTGTAACCCTCGGCGTGCCGATGGGACATGCCATAACCGGTAGCCCCCTCGGCCCGCAACGGTCGTCCGGTCCCGATGATGCCTACGCGATAGGGTGCCATGTGTACCTCCTCTACATTCGTTTGAGCTACGTGCCGCCAATCGCCCGAGTGGGCTACAGAGCTTGCATCTCGGCATCCACGCCGCCTGTGGCGTCATCCCGCAGCATGCTGAGCAGGGGCGAATCCTCGATCTGCAGAGGCAACGCGACCCTCCCGCGCCTGCGGCTGGATTCGTAGGTGGCAAAGATCAGCTCCGTGGTCTGGAGCGCCTTGCGGGCCGCCAATTCCGATTCGCGACCCATCTTGAGCGCGTTCACCACATCCAGGATCGCGCGATGAAAGTGGCTCTGGGCATGGATGCCCTCATCCACGGCGACGGGCCCCCAGTCCGCCCGACCTTTGGGCCAGATGCGCAGGGGCGCCTCGGGGCTGATCCCTACCTCGATCACGCCCTCGGTCCCGATCAGGCGATTCTCCGCCGTCCAGCCGGTATCCTTGCCGGTGACCATGAGGCCATAGACGCCGTTCCGATAGCGAAAGTAGCTGATCCCCTGGCCCTCGACATAGACGCCAAAGATCTCGCGCCCGCCGCGCGGGTCTATCTGCCCCAACACCCACTCCACCGGCGTCTCGTCGTTATAGTAGAACAACATGTCAAACCAGTGGGTGCCCCAGTCATACATGTTGCTGGTGCTGGCCTCCAGGCGCACCAACTCGCCGATGGCCCCCGCCTTGAGTAGCTCCTTCGCCTTGCGGAACGGCGCCCCAAAGCGCCGCTGGTGGTTGAACGTGAGCTGCACCCCGTGCGCCTCCGCCGCCCGCACCATCGCCAGCGCTTCCCCATAGGTCGGCGCCATCGGCTTTTCGCAGTGCACCGCCTTGACCCCCGCCTCGCACGCGGCGATCACCATCGGCGCGTGCAGGTGTGGCCAGGTGCATACGCTCACGATGTCCAGATTCTCCTGCGCCAGCATCTCCCGATAGTCGGTATAGAGCCGCTCGCCCCCGTGCAGCTCTTGAAACGCTTTGGCGTTCTCGATCACGATATCCGCCAGCGCCACGATCTCGGCGTCTGGCGTCGCGTTATAGCCCTCTGCGTGCCGGTGCGAGATGCCGGCCCCTGTGGCTCGTCCACTGGCCCGCGTCTGCCCACATCCGATAATCCCCACCCGGAATGCTGCCATCTCCCTCTGCTCCTTGTGCTGCCCGAATCGGCCGGTCCCTACTCATCCTGGGGCTATTCTAGAGCGCCCAGAAAAGACGTCAACCGCCAGCGCGTGATGCGAGAGCCGCGTCGCAGCGCAAGTGGCCTCTCTTTACGTTGACAGGGCGTGAATTGGCCGCTATCCTTGGCGGCGTGGGGCAGACGACAAGCCGCGAGGGCGCGCCTGGTCGCAAAAAAAGGGGGATAGCATGGTGGCTATGGCAGATTCACAGCGAGGCGACCCATCGCCTTTTGCCCTGGAGGCAAACGGAGGAGGCCCGGCGTGCCTGCTGGTACACGGCCTCACGGGCTCGCCCGCCGAGATGCGCCCTTTGGGCGAATATCTGTATGCCCACGGCGTCAGCGTGTGCGCGCCGCTCTTGCCCGGCCACGGCACGCAGCCGGGGGATCTCAACTGCGTCACCCGACAGGACTGGCTAGAGGAGGCCGAACGCGCGCTGGCGGTCTTTTTGGAGGCCGGGCGGCCCACCTTTGCTCTGGGACTGAGCATGGGCGCGCTGATCGCGGCAGAGTTGGCTGCCCGCCATCCCGAGCTTGCGGGCCTGGTCCTCTACTCGCCCGGCATCAAGGTCGCCAACAGGCTAGCGCCGCTGGCGCCCCTGCTCTGCCGCCTGATCGCGATGGCGCCCAAACGGGGCGAGAGCGACCTGAGCGACCCCGGCGCCGAGGCGCTGCTATGGCACTATGACTGCTGGCCCACGGCGGGCGTGGCCGAGTTCTGGCGTCTGCGCCGCAGCGTGCGGCGGCGCCTGCGTCGCATTGCCACGCCTGCGTTGATCTTTCACTCGACCCAGGATGCCAGCATTGCCCGAGATGCCGGGCAGATCATGTACGAAGCGCTGGGCGCGCAGGACAAGGAGCTGGTGCATCTGCACCACTCTGGCCACGTGATGATCGTGGATATCGAACGCGAAGCCATCTTTGCCCAAACCTTGGGCTTTATCGCGGCGCACCTGCCGCGCTCCGGTATCACGAGCGTGGAGCCCACCCCATCAGACGTGTGACGGCATCTGTCTCTCGATCCATCAGAAAGCGAGATCCGCATGGCTAGAACCAGACGCCCCATCCTACCCTGGTACCTGTTGTTGTTGCTCGTGGCGCTTGTTCCAACGGTGATCCTGATCGCCACCCAACCCTCGTTCACAGCGCCCCAGCGCGTCATCCGGGCCGCTGCCTTGCTCGGGTACGCCTTTATCTTTATGGCCATCGTTTCGGCCAACTACATGCAGTCCCTGGTGCGTCGCTTCGGGCGCCCTTTTGTCACGCTCCATCACTGGGTCTCTATCACGGGCCTGGTCTTGATCACGGCGCATCCGGTGCTGCTGGCGATCACGGGGGGAGGGCTGGCGGTATTTGTGCCAGACGTGAGCTCGTGGCGCGGTTTTTGGACCTATGCAGGGCGGCCGGCCTGGTTCTTGTTGCTGCTGGCGGCAGCCGCCGCCGGGCTGCGGCTGCGGTTCAAGAACGGTTGGCGCGTCATCCACTATCTGACCTATGTGGCCTTTGTGTTTGGCGCCGTACACGCGACGATGCTGGGCACCAGCTTTGTGGTATCGCCCGTGGCGCGCATCGTGGCATACATCCTGGCCGCGCTGGCCGTGGCCGTATTTGGGCGCAAACGCTATGAGGTATGGCAGCGGGCCAAATCACGCGCCAGCAGGCGCACGGGCTAACGCCGACGGCGCAGTGAGGGCGCCTGCTATTCCAGGCGCCTGATGCGCACGCTTCGCCAGGCGATCAGGCCAAAGATCAGCACCAGCAGCAACCCCTGGCCCACCCACACCGCTTGCACGCCAAAGGCATCGGCCAGGGCGCCGGCGGGTATGGTGCCCAGTGGGGTCAGCCCCCACATCATCATATAGGTGCTCATCACGCGCCCGCGATAGAGATCATCGCAATTGGCCTGCACCAGGGTCTGGTTGGCCACCATCATGGCGTTGTTGCCCACGCCCACCAGGGTTAGCAGGACAAAGGCAGCGCCGGTGACGGGCGCCAGCGCCAAGCCGATCAGCCCTAGCCCCATTGCCAGGCCCGATGCGATGAGCAAGCGCCCCTTCCAGCGGCAGTCGCCCAGGGCAGCCACGGCCAGGGCGCTGACCAGCGCACCCGCGCCTGAGGCGGAGGCCAGCGCGCCCAGGCCGCTGGCCCCTACGCCCAGCACGTCCTCGGCATACTTGGGCAGCAGAGTCGCATGCGGCATGGCCAACAGGACGCGAGCCAGGGCCAGGCCCAGCAGCGCCAGCAACACCGGTTGGTCTTTGATGTAGCCGATGCCCAGCAGCATCTCTTTCCAGACGGAGCGCGTATCTCCCTCGGGCGCGCCCCGCAGAGGCAACTTGAGCAGGGTGTACATGGCCATGAGATACAGCAGGGCGATGACGATGTAGACAGACCCCGCGCCCAGCCAGTCAATCAGGAATCCGGCGACGGACGCGCCCACAATGCCCATCAGGCCCATGCCAACCGCCGTCAAAGAAACGGCATTGAGCAGCGTCGGGCGATCCACCAGATCGGCCATGAGGGCGTTCTGGGCGGGCATCATAAAGGCGTTCAGTGCGCCGCTCAGCAGGCCGCTGGCCGCCAGATGCCAGACCTGGAGCTGCCCGGTGATCGCCAGGAGGGCGATGATGAGGATATTGACGGTCATGGCGGCGCGGGTGAGCATCAGGATCTGGCGGCGCTCCACCCGGTCCGAGATCACCCCGCCATAGGGCGAGACCAGCAGCGTCGCCACGCTGCCAAAGGCCCCCACCCAGCCCAGGGCAAAGCCCGAGCCGGTAAGCTGGTAAACCAGCCACCCCTGAGCGATGCCGGCCATCTGGAAGGTGGCCGAAGAAGCCAACCGGCCCAACCAGAACCAGCGATAGTCCCGGCTCTGCAGCGCCTTGAACGTCGCATGGCCCCATGCTGCACGGCGAACCGCCATTTTCTATCCTCTCCAGGAGGGCGCCTGGGTGGGGATCGGAGTGGCCCCTCTCCCCCAACACAGCGCCAGCCGCCGCATGGCGCCTGGCCTGTATGCCAACCGGCGGACCCCAAAAGGGTCCGCCGGAGCCGACTATGTGGCAATTATAGGCGTGTGGCGATGAGCTGCCAAGCGCCCGCGTTCAGTCTATCGGGGGCGCTTTGTCGTCCAGATCCCAGGGCGACAGCTCCCTGGTATCCCCCGCTCGCCGCTGCTCGGGGGCATCCCCCGCCGATCCGGCCTTCGTGGGGGGCGGCTGCCCGGCCATGCCCGCCGTAGCGGCCAGCGGCTCGAACGGCGCCCAGATCAGGTCCTGGCTGGTGCCAAAGCGCGTAAGCACCACGGCGCCCAGGCCCCAGCACGCCACGGCCAGCGAGAACAGCGCCCCCAGACAGGGAATGCGCCCCAAGAGCGCCAGGACGACCACCCCAACGACCGCCTCCAGGATGGCGCTGGACGAGGCCGTTTTGAGCAATGTGAGCAGCCTGCTTCCCGCCAGGCGCGCCGCCGCCACCCAGCCGCACAGCAGGGCCAGCGCCAGCCCGATGACCAGTACGATGGCCACCGGTATGCCCACGATGATCACGATCAACAGCGGCACGAGCAGGACGGAGGCCAACAGTGTGACCACGCCGACGGCAATGCTCAACACCACCGACCGCCGCATGACCTCGGAGATGTGCTGCACGGCCTCCGGCTGAATCGCCAAGAGCGCCACAGCCACAACGGCAAGGCCCAATACGCCCGCCGCCCAACGGACCAAGTCCCCGAACCAGGTATTCGTGCGCCCTGCTACAGGGCGTGTCGTGATCACATCGGGCAGGGTACCTTGCTCCTGCAAGCTCTGACGCACCTCTTCCAGTTGCCGGCTGCGCTCAGAGCCCGCCACCACACTGCCACTCACCCGCGCCCCGGGGTCGCGCTCCAGAGTGCCCATCGCGACCACGTCGCCCTTGACCCACGCCTGAGGCCCCAGGGTCATGCTGCCGCCCAGAACCACGGCGTCTCCCTCGACGGTGCCGTAGATGCGCGCCGAGCCGCCGATGACGGCGACGTCTCCGGTGACGATAGCGCCCTGGGCGATCTCGGCATTGCCGGCGAAAATGGCCACATCGCCGTTGAGCCTCTGTCCGGCTTCCAGGACAAAGCTCTGCCCCACGAGCGCAGTGCTGCCCAGATCCGCGGCCACAGGCAGGGCCACCAGCCAGATCATCAGCGCCAGGAGTAGCGTCAGCCGTCCCCTATGGTGCTCCATCCATTCCTCCCTATCAGCTCAACTGCCCAGGCGCGTGCCCCGGCAGTGCGATCTGTTACATACGTATCTCTAGACGGCGCGGGGGCCGATCCCTGTGGGCCGGGCTTTGGCCACCAGGCGCAGCCACGCGACGGCGAACAGCGCAGCCAGCAGCACCCAGGCCAGCGCTAGCACCCCGAGGGGCCCACCCGTAAGCGCGCGGGTAAAGGTCTGGCACACACCCATCAGGGCGCGCATTATGGCGGCGATGTCGGCCCAAAGGCCGGTGAGCACCTGGGCTGCCAAGGGATTGTGCTCCAGCGCCGAGACAATGAGAAGTACAGGCGCCGTTGCCAGGGCAAGGCAACCCACCAGGACGTACAGAAACGAACGGAGGCGCTGCCAGCGCGCCTGGCTGCGGCGTCGCCGCTCGACGCCCAGCATCACGCTCGGCGCCAGCGTCGCCGGGGGCGCGACAGGCTGAGCGCGGGTCAAGAGCCCTTCGACGGCCTGCAACGCGCGCCATTCGGCTGCGCAAGCGTCACAGGCTGCCAGGTGCTCTCGCAGCTCGCTCCGTTCGTCAGGGGTGGCCTCTTCATCCAAGGCCAGGTACATGAGTTCAGTAGCCCTCGGGCATGACATTCTGGGGCGTCCTCCTCGGCATAGGATGGGCAACAGGGGCAGCGGCAGGGTCCTGGCAGAGGGCCTCGGCCATGGCCCTGCGGGCGCGGTGCAGCCGCGATTTTACGGCGCTCTGCGTGGTTGCCGTGATCTCGGCGATCTCGTCATAGGACATGTCGTGCCAGTACCTCAGAACGATGAACAGCCGATACTGGGCAGGCAGGCTATCGAGCAGGCGTCGAACGTGGGCCTCGCGCTCTTCGTCTAGCGTGGATTCCTCCGGCATGGGCGCCGCATCCGGCAGCCAACGCTCCGCCTCGATATCCTCCATAGACACCGTCTGCCCCCGCCGTTTTCTCAGCCGGTCTATACAATGGTGGGATACGATAGACAGGATCCAGGATGAGAGCTTGCGGCTCACGTCATAGGTCTCCAAACGGGTATAGACCCGCAAGAACGCCTCTTGGGCCGCGTCCTCGGCCTCTTCGGCGCTCCCCAGCATTCTATACGCCAGATTGTAGACCGGCCTCTGGTAGGCTTCCACGATGCGCGCAAACGCATCCTGATTGCCCTGTTGAGCCTGCAAAGCCCACAGGCGCTCCTGTTCCATCGCCACCCCAACCTTGCCTCCACGTCCCGTAGCGCGAACTCGCCCCCGCACCTATCACTACGCAACCCACTGCCTCAAGTTGCGCGTGGCGCGCCGTTTTCATAGCAGGAACGGCCCGTCCTTGAGGCAGGCCGTTTCCCTCGCCCGGCGGGACCTACTCTTACCAGGTGATGATCTCGACGTGCTGCCTCTCGGTGTCATAGATCGCGACGCTGCGCACCCCGAATCGCCCCATTACCTCGCCCGGATTGACCAGCAACGTCCGCCCCAGCTCGGCGAGATTGCGGCGATGGTCGTGACCGTGGCACACCAGGTCAAAGCGCTCGCCTTCCGCCAGCGCGCGGCCCAGCGCCGGATCGTGCACCAAAGAGATCTGGCACCCCCCCAGCTCCAGCCGTGCCCAATCGCCATGCAACGTGATCTGAGGATGCTGGGCGGCGATGCGCGCGATGGTGAGCTTGTCGCCATCGTTGTTGCCCCACACCAGATGCACCGGCCCCGCAAAGGCCTCGCCGATGGCCGCCACGGTAAAGGGTGCGCAATAGTCTCCCAGGCCGAACAGCGCGTCTACACCCTGCAAAGCGGCCAGCGCCTCCTCCAGGGCCCAGATGTTGTCGTGTATATCGCTCAGAATGCCAATGCGCATAGGCCCGTCTCCCTCCGGCTCTCGCTCTCAGCCCAGCCCCAGCGCGTGCTGGCGCACCAGGTCCAGCCCCAGATGCACGAGCCAGCCTCGCCCCACGGCCCCCTCGCGGGCCTTGCGCGGTTCGGGGCGCAGCACGCCATCGGGCGTCTGCAAAGCAAAGAACGCATCCGGCGCACCGGGTGCGGTCGGATCCATGGGGCCCAGGATCGCCAAGCCATAGTCGGCGCCCGTGCGCTCGCAGAGGGCTGCGGCGGCGCGGTCGGCCAGATCCTGGCTCGCCAGGGCCTCTTTTCCATCCGAGGCAGCCAGGCCCAGCGCCCGCTCCAGGGGCGCCCGCTCGGCCACCACCAGGCCCCCCGCCCACACGCCGTTGGCTCCCGTGCCTGCCGCCGCGATGGCGGAGCGGCTCATCGCCTGGGCCAGCTCGCCCTGGCTGGTGGTTTCGATGGCCGCCATGCTCAGGCCGCGCGCGGCCAGCGCCCGCACCACGGCGTCGGCCATGGTCTCTTGATCCACGCCAAAGACGTGGTCGCCCAGGCGCTGGCGGATCTCGGCCTCCACCGGCGCAATTAGCGCCTCCGCCTCGGCCTCGCTCTCGCCCTTGGCCGTGATGCACACATCGGTCTGTCCCGGGTGGGCGCGGGTGCCCACGGTGGGGTTCGAGAGCTCCATGAAATCGGCGATCAACTCGCCCACAGAGCCCTCTCCGATGCCGCAGGTGCGCAGCACACGGCTCTTGATCATGGCCCGCAGGCCATAGCGCTGGCCCAGCAGAGGCAGCACCTCATGCTCCATCAGGTAGCGCATCTCGTGGGGCACCCCCGGCAGGCTGATGATCAGCCGCCCGTTGTGCTCGACGCAAAAGGCGGGCGCCGTGCCCACGGGGTTGTGGATCACCTCGGCGCCCCGGGGCAGCAGCGCCTGCCGGTTGTTGCTCTCGGGCATCTGAAAGCGGCGCTGGCCGAAATAGGCGCGAATCTCCTCCAGCAACTCCTCATCCAGGTATAGCTCCCGGTCGGTGGCGCCGGCCACTCCCTCGCGGGTCATGTCGTCCAGGGTGGGGCCCAGGCCGCCGGTGGTGATGACCACCTCGCAGCGGGCCAGGGCGCGCTTGAGCACATCGGTGATGCGGCCCAGGTTGTCGCCCACGGTGGTGGTATAGAACAAGTTGAGGCCGATGGTCGTCAGTCGCTGGGCGATCCAGGCTGAATTGGTGTCCACGATTTCGCCGAGCAGCAGCTCGGTGCCGATGGTCACGATCTCTGCTTGCAAGGGGATGCTCCTTCTATGGCTGGCTCGATCCGAGTAAGCTTTACACCGTTGGCGCCTGCCGCAGCGCCAGGCGGCCTCATAGCAGCGCGTCGCGCCCCTCGGCGCGCAGCCGCTCCACCAGGGCCCCCACCTCTTGCGCCCGCGCGCGATCCATCACCAGCAGCGCATCGCCCGTATCCACGATCACCAGGCCCTCGACGCCGATGGTGGCGATCAGGCGGCCGCTCTGGCCGTGCACCAGGGTGTTGCTGGTGCCGATGGCCACATGCTCGCCCACGCCGGCGGCTATGTTGCCCTGGGCGTCCTTGGCCAATACATCATAGATGGCGGCCCAGCTCCCCACGTCGCTCCAGCCCATCTCGGCGGGCACGACGGCCACATGGCGGGCCTGCTCCATGATGCCCACGTCAATGGTCACCGGCTGGATCTGCTCCCAGACGCCCTGGATGCGCGGCGACCGGATGCTATCGGCGGTGCCGATGATATCGAGCTGGGCGTGCAGGTTGGGCAGCAGGCGCTGGTACTCGAGTAGGATATGATCCAATGTCCAGGCGAAATAGCCCGAGTTCCAATAGAACCGGCCGCTGGCGACAAACTCTTGCGCTTTGGGCAGGGCGGGCTTTTCGGTGAACCGCGAGACGCGATAGACCTCGATGCCCTGCTCGCGGCCCAGGGCCTCGCCCCGCTCGATATAGCCAAAGCCGGTCTCTGGATGGGTGGGCACGATGCCGACGGTGACGAGAAAGCCCCGCCGCGCCGTGGCGACGGCGGCCCGGATCGAGTTGCGGAACGCCTCTTCGTCCGCCACCATGTGGTCGGCATGTACAGAGACCATGACGCCCTGGCCGCCGGCGCGCTGGGCCAACTTCATGGCCGCCAGGCCCAGGGCCGGGGCCGTCCCCTTGGGCGAGGGCTCGATCCAGACGTTCTCCTGCGGTACCTCGGGCAGTTGCTCGGCGATGCCCGGCGCGTGTTCGGGGCCGGTGAGGATAAAGATGTGCTCGGGCGGCACCAGCGGGCTGATGCGATCCACGGTGCGCCGCAACAGCGAGCGCTCGCCCACCAGTGGCAAGACCTGCTTGGGATGCGCCTTGCGGCTCAACGGCCATAGACGCGTGCCGCTCCCCCCAGCCAGAATCGTTATGTAGACATCAGATAGGTCTATGGATGGCATGGCTCGAATCCCCCCTTTGCTTGGTCATGGCCTATCGCGCGCGCACATAGCTCATCTGCTCGACCCGGCGCACCAGACCCTTGAGTTCCATCATCACCAGCGTGCTCGAGACCTCGGCGGTGGAGAGTTGCGATTGGCGCACCAGTTCATCGATATGGATCGGCTCATGGCCCAAGCGGGCCAGCAGCGCCGCCTCCGCCGCGTTCTCCGGCACGATCTCGGCGACCTGGCGCTGCTCGACGATCATCGCCAGGTTGAGCTCCTCCAGGATATCCTCCACCTTGGTCACGAGCTTGGCCTCGCCCCGCTGGATGGCGTTGTTGGTGCCATCGCTGGCGCGGCTGTGGACGTTGCCGGGCACCGCAAAGGTATCGCGCCCCTGCTCCAGGGCAAAGTGCAGGGTAATGAGGGCGCCGCTACGCTCTCCCGCCTCCACCACCACGGTGCCCAGAGAGAGCCCGCTGATCAGGCGGTTGCGCGGGGGAAAGTTGCGCGCCTCGGGCTTGACCCCCACAGCATAGTCCGATAGCAGCGCACCGGCGGACTCGATCTCGGCAGCCAACTGGCGGTGGCGCGGCGGGTAGATCTCGTCCAGGCCACAGGCCAGCACCGCCAGGGTGCGCCCGCCTGCAGCCAGAGCGGCGCGGTGGGCGATGCCGTCAATCCCCAGGGCCAGCCCGCTGACGACGGTGACGCCGTTCTGGGCCAGGCCGGCGGCCAGCCGCTCGGCCACCTGTTTGCCATAGATCGAGGCGTTGCGGGTGCCCACCATAGCCACGGCAAACTCGTCTTGGGGCAGCAGAGCGCCCTTGACATACAGCACCGGCGGCGGCTGATCAATCTCGCGCAGCAGCTTGGGATAGTCGGCATCGTCCCAGGTCAAGGCACGCACGCCGTGGCGCTCCAGGCGCGCCAGCTCGGCCTGCAGATCCACACGAGAGCGGGTGTAGAGCAATCGCTCGACGGCGGCCTGGTTCAGCCCGGCGCTACGCAAAGAAACGGCGCTGGCATGCCAGGCCGTTTCCACGTCGCCAAAGTGGTCAATCAGGGCCCTCAGGCGAACCGGACCGATCCCTTGCGTGAGTTGGAAGCCGATCCAGTACTGCAGGTCGCTCAACCGGCACCCTCCTGCGCGTCTAGCGCAAGCCCTCCAAAAGGTGCACCGTCATGATCCCCTGCTCCAGATCCACATCGAGGATCACTTCTTTGATGGCGGGCAAGAGCAACTCCCCCTCAGACCCCCTGACCACATAGACATCGTTGGCGCCGGTAGCGAGTATCTCGTGAACGCGCCCCAGTTCCTCGCCCGTGTCCGAGCGCACGCGCAACCCTTCGATCTGGTGGAAATAGTACTCGCCCTCGGCGAGGGGCAGCGCGTCGCCGGCTATCACCTGAACGTACTGCCCACGGAACGCCTCGGCGGCCGTGCGATCGGCGACCCCTTCGAGCCGCAGGAGGGCGACCCCCTTGAAGAGCCGCACACTCTCGACACGCATCCGCCGCCGTTCGTCGCCAAGATAGGCCCACTCGAGAACAAAGAACCGCTCCGGGTCATCGGTCTCGATGCGAACCTTGAGTTCGCCCGACAAGCCGCGCGGGCCCGTCACCTGTCCGATGACGAGATAGTCGGCGGCTAACGCAGGGCTGTCGTTTGCAGGCGCGACGGGGGGCATCATACGATGTCGAGCATCACACGATTCCGGCCATTGATCGAGCCGGATACCTGCAAAAGCGAACGCATGGCATTGGCCACCCGTCCCTTGCGGCCGATCACCCAACCCTTGTCATCATCGGCCACATACAGCTTGAAGATGGCCGCCCGGTTGCCACGGATCTGCTGAACGCGCACGGCCTCCGGGTGATCCACCAACTCTCGCGCCATGAACTCGATCAATTCGCGCATAGATCTCCTCCCGGTACTGCCAACCTATTCTTTGGCGGCCAGATCCGAACCGGCGGCCTCGACCTCCAGGCTAGCCTCTTGCACGGCCTCCAGGGTGGTCTCACCGCGATGGATCGCCATGACCGAGGTTTTCTCCAGCAGACGGGCCACGGCCTCAGAGGGCTGGGCGCCGTTCTGCAGCCAGTGCAGCGCCCGCTCGCGATCCACAGCCACCGTCTCGGGCTCGGTACGCGGGTTATAATGCCCGATGATCTCGATAAAGCGCCCATCCCGAGGGGAACGCTGATCGGCCACCACGATGCGGTAGCTGGGCTGCCGGATAGCGCCAACGCGAAGCAGTCGAATTCTTACCATACTCCCATCCCCATAGTTGATCCGAAATCCAATCGGCTCTGACGATTCGTGCGGAACGCGCCGTAGGGCGGCGTTCCTAGCGCAGCCACGGCATCAGGGAACGCATCCCCCGGCCGCCCTGCATCTTTTTCATCATCTGCTGCATCTGGGTAAACTGGCGCAGCAGTTGATTCACCTCTTGCACGCTGGTGCCGCTGCCTCTGGCGATGCGGCGCTTGCGGCTGGCATTGATGATCCGGGGGTCGCGGCGCTCGGCGCGCGTCATCGAATTGACGATCGCCTCCGTCACCACCAGCCCTCGCTCGGTCGCTTCCTCCGGGATCTCTTTGCCGATCTGTTGCATACCCGGGATCATGCCCAGCAGCTCGCTGATCGAGCCCATGCGGCGCACGGTCTGGAGCTGCTCGGTGAAATCCTCCAGCGTAAAGCTCGCCGTGCGCATCTTTTTCTCGAGCGCTTCGGCGTCGGCTTGCGAAATGGCCGCCTCGGCCCGCTCGATGAGCGTCAGCACGTCGCCCATGCCCAAGATGCGCGAGGCCAGCCTGTCCGGGTAGAACGCCTCCAGGTCGCCGGCTCTTTCGCCTACGCCCATGAACTTGATGGGCACGCCGGTGACGGCCCGCACCGAGAGGGCTGCGCCGCCTCGGGCGTCGCCATCCACCTTGGTCAGCAACAGGCCGGTGATCGAGACGCGCTTGTGGAACTCGTCCGCCACGGCCACGGCCTCTTGGCCGGTCATGGCATCCACCACCAACAGCACCTCGCGGGGCTTGGCGACGGCGCGGATCTGCTCCAGTTCGGCCATCATGCGCTCGTCAATCTGCAAGCGCCCGGCCGTATCCAGCAGCACCACGTCATAGCCCTCGCGGGTGGCGCGCGCCACGGCGTTGCGGCAGATCTGCGGTGGCGCGACCTTGTCGCCCTCGCTATGGACCGCCAGATCCACCTCGCGCCCCAGGGTCTCCAACTGCTGAATGGCGGCGGGCCGATAGATGTCCGCGGCCACCAGCAAGGGGCGATGCCCATTCTTGCGCAGGAACACGCCCAACTTGGCGGCCATGGTCGTCTTGCCAGAGCCCTGCAAGCCTACGAGCATAATGACCACCGGCGGCTTGCCGCTCAAGTCCAGGCGGGCGGGCTCTCCCAGCAAGGCGATCATCTCTTCGTTGACGATCTTGATCACCATCTGGGCCGGCGTAAGGGAGCGCAGCACTTCCTCGCCGATGGCGCGCTCGCCTACTCGGTCGGTAAAGTCCTTGACGACGCGAAAGTTGACATCGGCCTCCAGGAGCGCCATACGTACGTCACGCAAAGCCGCCTTGACATCCGCCTCCGAGAGGCGTCCTTTGCCGGCCAGCTTGCGGAACGTCGCCTGAATGCGATCCGAGAGCGAGTCAAACATCGGGCCTATCCCACCTTATCCGTTCGCAACTCTACTATTCTACCGTGCAAGGGGGTTCCCGTCAAAAAGCAGGCAGAGCCGCCAACGGCGCTCCCGCAGGTGCGCTGGCAGCGGCCAAGCGGCGAGGCGCCCGCTATTCGACCTCCGCCTCGCCGCCCAGGCCCATCTCCGGCGCCAGTACGCGGGCAATATGGGGCGCGCCGGTGTGAACGGTGATCCCCTGCTGCACCCGCATATCGCGCCCGTTGGGCCGCGAAAGCACGGCCACTACCCGCCAGGCCACATCGCCGTGCTCGGTCTGGAACGTGGGGCGCCACTGCTGGGGCAATTGGAAGGAGAAATCAAAGAGGCGCTTTTCGCCCTCGCTAACGTGCACGTGCTCGGCAAGGTCCGCCTCGTCCTCCAGCCAGACATAGGTGGTCCCTTCGCCTCCAGGGCGGCTCTCCCCGCGAAAGCGCCCCGTATCGGGGTTCCAGCCGGTAATATAGACCACATGGTCGTCGCCGCGCGGGTTGTGCTCCACGCGCAACAGCAGAGCGCGCACCTCGCTCGCCACAAAGTCTTCCCCTGGGTTGACGATCACCCGCCCCTGTAGGGTCTCCCCTTCAGCGTAGGTTGTACGCGGCAGCGCCAGCACCAACTCGCCCACCGGCGATGAGGTCGAGACCCGCTCCGACCGCGCCCCAACGCCGACGGGCGCTACGGCCTGCACAAAGATCTCGTGGCTCCCCTCGCTGCCCGATTCCGCGCCCAGATCCACGTGCAGGCTCCAGCGCACCGAGCAAGCGAAACCGTGGTGTGTGGGCAAGAGACGCTCGGGCAGGGCAAAGCGGAACGGATAGCGCACGGGCGAGCCCCGGCGCACCGTCGCCGCCGGGATGACGGGCAACTCTTGCACGTGCAAGGTCTTGACATCCCGCACCAGCCTTGGCTCGCCCGATGACTCGTCCACGCCGGCATCGTAGGTGTAAAAGCCGCGACACACCAGCAGCACTTTGCCGCCCGCGATGCGGCCGCTGCGCTTGGGGCTCAGCCGCACATAGCCCGTTAGCGTGCCGCCCGGGCTGTATCCGCTGGGCCGCTCCTCCAGGTCGAAATCGGCCTCCACTTCGCCCTGGCGCGAGGTGAACAGGCTCCCTGCCAGGCCGCCCAGCAGGATGCCCGCGATCATGGCGGAGACTGCGCCGATGACTGCTCCGGCAAAGCCCCGATTGCGGGCGCCCAGCAGTGCGCCCAGCAGCAAAAAGAGCAAGCCGCCCCCCATGCCGCCCAGCGCCACCTCCCGGTCGGCGATCTCCAGAACCGGCGACAGAAGAGAGAGCTGTGAGATACGGGCCAACTGTCTTGACATCCACGGCCTGATTGTGTGCATCACAGCCTCCTATCATAGCTTGTGCAACCATGCGCGCCGCCGCCTGCCCTCCGCTCTGTCGGAGACATGCGCCAGGCCCCCACGAGGCGGGGGCGCGCCTGCATCAATACACTTGGTAACGCTCTATGGTGCTCATTATACCACGTGTGTTGACACAGCGAAAGCAAAAGGGCTGCTTGCGGTCAAGAATAGCTGCCTGGCTGCCGCTCCAGGGGATGAGGCGGCGCCGTGCGGCTGGCCCTCCACAAGCGGTTGACGTCCAGCCGACCACCTCGTAAGATAAGCCCACGGTTCGCCAGCATTCAGCAAGGAGCACGGGCATGGCCAAGGTTTTGCGCTTTTCCGACGATTTTCTGTGGGGCACCGCCACCGCATCCTTCCAGATCGAGGGCGGCATTGACGAGCGCGGCTGGTGCATTTGGGACGACTTTTGCCGTTGGCCCGGCAAGGTGTTCCAGGGCGATACCGGCGATGTGGCCGACGACCACTATGGCCGCTATCGCGAGGACGTGGCCTTGATGGCCGACCTGGGCATGCAGGCCTATCGCTTTTCCATCTCTTGGCCGCGCGTGCTCAAGAGCGGCGTGGGCGAGGTCAACGAGACCGGACTGGTCTTTTACGACCGCCTGGTGGATGAACTGCTCGAAAAGGGCATCACGCCCTATGTGACGCTGTACCACTGGGACCTGCCCTGGGAGCTGCACCGGGTGGGCGGCTGGGCGGCCCGCGACGTGGCCTATCGCTTTGCCGACTATGTGCAGGTGGTGGCCAACCAGCTGGGCGACCGGGTGACCAACTGGATCACCCACAACGAGCCCTGGGTAGTGGCCTTCCTTGGTTACTGGTTTGGCGTCCATGCGCCAGGCTGGCAGGATGGCGGTCTGGCGCTCCAGGCGGCCCATCATGTGCTGCTCTCCCACGGGCTGGCGACGCCGATCCTGCGGGCCAGCAACCCCGAGGCCCGTGTGGGCATCACCCTCAACCTGAGCCCTGTCTACCCCGCCAGCGATAGCGAGGCCGACCGCATCGCCGCGCGACGCCAGGATGGCTTTGCCAATCGCTGGTTCCTGGACCCCGTCTACAAGGGCAGCTATCCCCAGGATATGTGGGAGCTGGCCGGCCCCATCGCGCCCAGGATCATGGACGGCGATATGGAGATCATCAGCCGGCCTCTCGATTTCCTGGGCATCAACTACTATACCCGCTCTCTGGTGCAGGCCAACGATCAGGATCCGATGGGCGCCACCAACCTGCACCCCGAGGGAGAGTACACGGCCATGGATTGGGAGGTGTACCCTCAGGGGTTGACCGATCTGCTGGTGCGCGTCGAGCAGGATTACCATCCTGGCGACATCTATATCACCGAGAACGGCTGCGCCTATGAGGACACGCTGACGCCCGAGGGCCGCGTGCATGACGTCAAGCGCACGGCCTACCTGCAGAGCCACTTTGCGGCCGCCCACGACGCGATCAGTCAGGGCGTGCCCCTCAAGGGCTATTTCGTCTGGTCTCTAATGGATAATTTCGAGTGGGCCTATGGCTACAGCAGGCGCTTTGGCATCGTGTATGTGGATTTCGATACGCTACAGCGCTACCCAAAGGATAGTGCGCTATTCTGCAAGCAGGTGGCGCAGAGCAATTCGGTCGAAGCCTAGCGGCAGGATGGGGGCTCGGCCCCCTGCCAAGACATAGTGTACGGGCCAAGCTGGCGGCGACCCTGTCACCGTGCTTGGCCCAGGGTTGCATCGCGTCTCTGGACAGGATGGGAGGTCATGGCATGGATCGCGCAACGCTCAAGCGCCGGGCCTGTGAGGCCATTGATGCGCGCCGGGACGAGATCCTGGCGCTGGCGGAGGACATTCGCATACACCCCGAGCTGGGCTACAAGGAGCATCGCACCGCTGCCCTGGTCAGCGAGCATCTATCGGGGCTGGGCATCCCGCACGAGACGGGACTGGCCATCACCGGCGTCAAGGGGGTTGTGGAGGGAGGCGCGCCCGGCCCCTCCATCGCCTACATGGGTGAGCTGGATTCGGTGCTGGTGCGCGACCACCCCGACGCCGATCCGGCAACGGGCGCGGCCCACGCCTGCGGCCACAACGCCCAGATCGCCAATATGCTCGCCGTGGCCTATGGCCTGGTGGAAAGCGGCATCCTGCCGCACCTGAGCGGCCGGGTGGCGCTGATGGCCGTCCCTTCGGAAGAGTATGTCGAGGTGGCCTACCGGCTGGGCCTCAAGGAGCAGGGGCAGATCGAGTTCCTGGGCGGCAAGCCCGAGATGGTGCGCCTGGGGGCCTTCGATGATGTGGACATGGCCTTTATGACCCACCAGGCCAGCCGAGAGAGCGGCAAGCTGAGCGTCGCGGGGCCATCCAATGGCTGCGTGGTCAAGTTGATCGCCTACCAGGGGCGGGCGGCCCATGCGGGCGGCAGCCCTCACCTGGGCGTCAACGCCCTCAAGGCGGCTACCCTGGGCCTACAGGCCATTGACGCCATCCGCGAGACGTTCCGGGATGACGATCATATCCGCGTGCACCCGATCATGACCCACGGCGGCGAACTGGTGAACGTGATCCCCGCCGATGTGCGCCTGGAAACGTATGTCCGGGGCGCGTCGGTGGAGGCCATCGTCGCAGCCGCGGCCAAAGTGGATCGCTGCCTGCGGGCGGGGGCGCTGGCCCTGGGCGCCCAGGTGCGCATCCGCACCCTGCCGGGCTATCTGCCGCGCCTGGTCTGTCCCTCGTTTGGCGATGTCTATCGGGAAAACGCCGTCGCCTTGGTGGGAGAAGAGGGCTGGTGGGAACCCAGCTTTATGGCGGGCTCGACCGATATGGGCGATCTCAGCCACATCATGCCCGCCATCGAGGCCCATGCCGCCGGGTTCTGCGGCACGGGCCACGGCGCCGACTATATGCCGTGCGACCTGGAGTTGGCCTATATCACGCCCGCCAAGGCGGCGGCCATGACGCTGATAGATCTGCTGGCCGACGACGCGCAGCAGGCGCGCGCGCTGCTGGACGGCTTTACGCCGGCCATGACCAAGGACGAGTATCTGGCGTTCATGCGGCGCATAGACGCGGACAGCACCTGGGCGGCGCCGGAGGAAGAGGCATAGCCGAGCGAATCGGACAGGGAACCCGCGCAGAGAGCGCAGAAAAGAGCCATGCCCCTTGAGGTGGCGCATGGCCTTGGGGGCGTGACGTAGCGTGCGTCGCGCCCCATGCTCTGCTTGCGCCCTGGCCGCGAGGGTCTCTCGCCCTATAGCTTGTAGCCGATGGCCCGCAGCAGGTCGTGGCGCCACCGGACGTCCTCAGGCCCCTCGACGCCCTTGGGCGGGAACCCGTCAATGACCCCCATCACGCCCCGGCCCTGCTCGGTCTGGGCGATCACCACTTGCAGCGGGTTGGCGGTGGCGCAATAGATGCGGCAGACCTCGGGCGCGGCCTGCACCGCCTTGAGCACGTTGATGGGATAATAGCCCTCCCCGAGGACGATGACGAACAGGTGCCCGGCGGCCAGGGCCTGGGCGTTCTGCACGGCCAGCTCCACCAGAACCTCGTCGGTGCCGCTGGAGCGGATCAGGCACTTGCCCGAGGCCTCGCAAAAGGCCAACCCGAAGCGGATGCCGGGGACGGCCCCCACCAGTGCCTCGTGCAGGTCCTCCACCGTCTTGATAAAGTGGGCCTGCCCCAAAATGACGTTGCACTCGTTCGGGTTGTTCACCGTCACCAAGTCGAATTCCATGGCCTTGTCCTTCCCCATCACCTAGTGTCAGATTCGGGCCGCCAGCCCAAGCGTCTAGCCCACCTGGATCACGAGCCAGGTCGTCTGTCCTGGCGAGATGGTGAACTCGCGGGTGTGCAACGCGCCGCCGATGAATACCTCCACCGTCCACGTCCCGGGTTCCAGGTCGCCTAGGCAAAAGTTCTCGCCCCATTCGGGATCCGGGTTCACCTGCTGCGCCGGATAGGTGAATGCCTCATAGACATAGGGCCCGTCACGACGCAGCACCAGCTTGGCCTCGCTATCCACCGGCTGCCCATCGCCGGAGAGGAGCACCCCCGCCAGGGTGCCCAGCCCCTCCAGCGGTCGGTACCATAGCTCTGGATTGACGGTCGCCGTATAGTCGTTGCGGCCCAGGCGCACCTCGGTGTGCAGGTGGGGCCCTTCGGCGTAGCCGGTCTCGCCCACCAGGCCGACTACCTGTCTTGTCGAGACGTGCTGGCCAACGGCCACATGCACCTCAGACAGGTGGGCCAGCAGCACGTACACAGGCATCCCCTGGTAGCGCTGGTCCAGTTGTAGCACCACCAGTTGCCCGTAAAAGCCGGGGCGCGCGCCATAGACCTGGGTCTCGTCATCGCCGGCCACCACCACCACACCGGATGCAGGAGCCAGCACAGGGGTGCCCAACGGGTTGACCATCTCGACGCCATGATGGATCGGATAGGAACCATCCTGCCGTGAGCCATAGGGGTAAAAGCGGGCCACCCGCGCGTTGCCCGGCGAGGCGATGGGACGCTCCAGCCAGTAGTGATCGCGACGGGCCGCTTCGGGGGGACGGCGCGTGCTGGTGGCGCGCGGGGTCGGGCTCAGCCACTCGGGCGTTGCGGTGGGCGCAGAGATGGTCTCCAGGGCCACAGCTTTCGCCGTCTCATCGCTCGGGGTCGGGTCCTGCGCTTCGCCCGCAAGGGCTTGGGCCTGCAGGCGCGCAACCTGTCGGTCCACCAGCGCGCGAATGGCATCGTCTCTGGGGCTGCCATCGCCCCAGTAGAGCGCAGCAACCAACCCCAACACCAATAATGCCATGACGGCCACAAACCATACCTGGGGCGCCAAACCCGGACGATTATCCTGTCCCAGCACAGCCGCTCTCCTCTTGATCGAGCCTGCACCCATTATAGCACTCGGAGGGGCGCGCAACCAAAGGGCCGGTGGCGCCACAGCGCGGCGCAATCGCGCCATGTCATTTGCGCGGCTGGGCCGGCGCGGCTAGAATGCGCTTCAGATACAGAGATTGGCAGGGGGCCATGCGTTTCGATATCCTCACCTTGTTTCCTGGCCTGTTCGAGAGCATCTTTCAAGAGAGCATCGTCAGCCGCGCCATAGCGGCCGGCCTGGTGGATATTCGCGTGCACAACATCCGCGACCATGCCCCGGGCAAGCACAGCGTCACCGATGACACCCCCTATGGCGGCGGCGGCGGCATGATTATGAAGGTGGAGCCCATCGCCTACGCACTGGAGGCGCTCTTGGATCCGGAGCTATTGGCCCGGCAGAAGGCAAGCGGCGTCATCGAGACGCCCGTGATCTTGCTCACACCGGCGGGCCGCCGTTTTGACCAACGCCTGGCCCGGGAGCTGGAACGCCAGGGGCGCGTGGTGCTCATCTGCGGGCGCTATGAGGCGATTGACCAGCGCGTGAGCGACCTGTTCGCCACCGACGAGGTATCGCTGGGCGATTTTGTGCTCTCGGGAGGTGAGATCCCCGCTATGGCCATCGTGGAGGCGGTGACGCGCCTGGTGCCCGGCGTGCTGGGCGATATGCGCGCCATCGTGGAGGATTCGTTTGGCCAGGGGCTGCTAGAGGGGCCGCACTATACGCGGCCACCCGAGTTTCGCGGCCAGGGCGTGCCCGAGGTGCTGCTTTCCGGCGACCATGCCCGCGTCGCCCGCTGGCGCCGAGAGCAAGCGCTGGAGCGCACCTGGCGGCGCCGCCCTGATTTGCTCCGCCAAGCCGATCTGAGCAGCCAGGATCGCGCGTTCCTGGCCAGCCTGGAGGATGCGCCAGAGAGCGAGCCATGCTAGACACTGGCCTGCGCCCAAAGAGCAGAGGAGAGGGCTGATGCCACGTCACAACGTGCCCGATGTCGTCGTACGCCGCCTGCCGTTGTACTTGCAGACGCTGAATCACATCGCCGAAACGGGCCAGCAGCTCGTCTCCTCGACCGAACTGGGACGCTGGATCGGCGTCAGCTCGGCCCAGATCCGTAAGGACCTTTCGTACTTTGGGGCCTTTGGCAAGCAGCGGTTGGGCTATGAGGTGGATTACCTGCGCGCAGAACTCAAGCGCATTTTGCAGCTCGATCAGGATTGGCACGTGCTGATCGTGGGGGCGGGCGCCCTGGGCCACGCCCTGGCCAACTATCGCGCCTTTGAGGAGCAACACTTTGTCATCACGGCGGTGCTGGATAACGATGCGGCCAAGATCGGCCAGCCCATCGGGCTCTTGCTGGTACAACCGGTGGAGAGCATGGCGCAGGTCGTGCGGGAGCGCCATGTCGAGATCGCCATCCTGGCCGTGCCCGCCCGCGCCGCCCAGGCGGTGGCCGAGCAGTTGATCGCCAGCGGCGTGCGCTCGATCCTCTGCTACGCCCCCACCACCCTCTCTGTTCCCGAGGGCGTCCACGTGGCCTATATTGACCCCGTCACGACGCTACAGACGATGACGTACTATCTGTAATAGGGAACAGGCCACGTCTGATCCGGCGAACGTGGCCTGCACGCGGCTCTCTTGCGGGCGCGCCGCTTCAGAGCGGCTGGAGCGAGCGACGCAGGATCGCCAGATGCTTGAGGGCCTCGCCGCAGCCCAGGGCCGTGCAGAGCATGGCATTCTCGGCTACATGGCAGGGGATGCCCGTTTCCTGGGTCAGAAAGCGATCCATGTTGCGCAAGAGCGCGCCGCCGCCCGTCATCACCATGCCCCGGTCAATGATGTCTGAGGCCAGCTCGGGGGGCGTTTTCTCCAGCACCGCCCTGACCGTGGCCGAGACCGCGCTCAAGGGCTCGGCCAGCGCATCGGTGATCTCGGAGGAGGTTACGGTGATGGTGCGGGGCAGGCCCGCCACGGCGTCGCGCCCGCGCACATCCATCGTCAACGGGTCATCCAGCGGCAGCGCCGAGCCGATGCTGATCTTGAGCTGCTCGGCGGTCTGCTCGCCGATCAGGAGGTTGTACTTGCGCCGGATATAGGTGGCGATGGCGGCGTCGAATCGGTTGCCCGCCACCCGCACCGAACTGGATTCGACAATGCCGAACATCGAGATCACGGCGGTCTCGCTGGCGCCGCCGCCGATATTGACGATCATGTTGCCGGAAGGGGTCCCGATGGGCATATCGGCCCCGAGGGCGGCGGCCAGGGGCTCGGGCAGCAGGTGCGCCACCCGCGCGCCCGCCTGGATGGCGGCATCGCGCACGGCGCGGCTCTCGACGCTGGTAACCCCCACGGGCACGCTGAGCATCACCTCGGGCCGGCGCTCGAATCGGCTGCACAGCTTGCCGATAAAGTAGCGCAACATGGCCTCGGTCACGACATAGTCGGCGATGACGCCGCTGCGCATGGGGCGCGCGACCTCGATGGTCTCCGGGGTGCGCCCCAGCATGGCGCGCGCCTCGTTGCCCACGGCCAGGATACGGTTGTCGCCCACAGAGATGGCGACCACAGACGGCTCGTTGAGCACCACGCCCTTGCCACGGACAAAGACGATCACGTTCACCGTGCCGAGATCAATGCCGATTTGCTTGCCGAACATCCGCCCTCCTGCCTGGGTTCAACTGCTGCGCGAATAATAGCACGTTATCAACTCCTGCGCCAAGTCATTGATGCGGAGGGTCTCGCTCGATTGGCCCTCGCCCCGCGTTCCCTTCTGCCCTATAATGGGGCCACAACATCCACACGCCCAGGAGGAACGCGCCATGCCTCAGGTTGGCCCGGCCATCGCAGAACGCCCCTACCCACTCCGCGCCGTTCCGGGGCTGTACGCCTCGCGGCCCGGCATTCAGATCGGCTCCCAGTTTGCCGCCAGCGTCACAGACGAGGACCTGGAGTTTGCCCAGCAACTCGGCATCGAATGGGCCATGGTGGGCGTGGACGACCCGGCGCGCCATTCCGCCACGGCCTATGAGGCCCTGATGGAACGTTTCGCCGCCTACGGCCTACAGATCTATCGCCTGGCCGACCATCGCTGCCACAACATGACGGATGTGACCCTGGGGCTGCCCGGTCGCGACCAGCAGATCGCCCGCTACCTGCAATACATTCGCGACCTGGGCGCTGCGGGCATCCGCTATGCCACCTATGCCCATATGGCCAACGGCATCTGGAGTTCGGAGCGAGAGGCCATCCGGGGCGGCGCCACATCGCGGGCGCTGCGGCTGGATCGTGACCCGGTGGGCACCTGGGCGGGGGAGCGCTGGCAGGGAGAGCTCACCCACGGGCGCGCCTATACCGAAGAAGAACTTTGGGAGAACTATGCCTACTTTATCCGGCAAGTGGCGCCGGTGGCCGAGGAGGCAGGCGTCCGCATCGGTATTCACCCCGACGACCCGCCCGTCTATGGGCTGGGCGGCATCCCACGTTGCCTCTTTGGCTCCTTTGAGGGCTACCGCCGCGCCATCGAGATGGCCGATAGCCCCAACATCGGCGTCTGCCTGTGCGTGGGTTGCTGGCTGGAGGGCGGCACGGCCATGGGCCAGGATGTGCTGGAGACGATCCGCTACTTTGGCAGCCGAGACAAGCTGTTCAAGGTGCACCTGCGCAATGTGACGGCGCCCATGCCGGAGGGTTTTGTCGAGACGTTCCTGGATGACGGCTATATGGACATGCTGCACGTGATCCGGGCGCTGGATGACGTAGGGTTCGATGGCGCCATCATCTCGGACCATCTACCCCAGATGGTGGGCGGCAGGCGCGCCGCCGAAGCCTATTCCATAGGCTATATGCGCGCCCTGGTGCATGCCGCACAAGGATAGCCACAGTACAATCGCAAGAACGGGAGGCGTATGAACAGGCCCAAGCGTATGCAGTTCTGGGGAGAGGATGAGAACGACGACAGCCTGGTGCGAGAGGTCCTGGCGGGTCTCAAGACCGCCACAGTATGCAAGGCCGACGAATACCATCTGCCCGAGGGCGACTATGACGACGGGGGCTGGGAGGTGGGCGATGTCGTCGAGGTATACGACCTCAAAGGGCGCCTGCGTTGCACCATCGAGATCACCGAGGTGTACCTGGTGAGGTTTGGCGAGATCCCGGAAAAGCTCTGGAGGGAGGAAGCGTGCCGGAGCGCCGAGCACTTTCAGGAGGCCCACCGGCATTGCTGGCCCGACTATGATCTGACCGATGATTTCGCCATGATGGCTACCCACTTTCGGCTGCTGGATGCCTCCGCCTAGCACGGCATGGCGCCGTGCGCAGGATGCGGCGCAGGATGCGTGCGCATCCTGCGCTGCATCCTGCGTACGGCACTTGCCCGCCCCCTGGGGCACGGGTATAATCAGCCATCAACAGCCCTTTGCAGCCAATTCAGACGAGGACGGCCACAACAGAATGTCCATGCCCACCCCATCGCGTGAAACCATTGTCGTGCTGGATTTCGGCTCTCAATACAGCCAACTCATCCTGCGCCGCGTGCGCGAGGGGCGCGTCTATGCCGAGATGCTGCCGTGGGATGCGCCGGCAGAAGAGCTAGAGCGCCTGAACCCGCGCGGGATCATCCTCTCAGGAAGCCCCAACAGCGTCTATGATGAGGGCGCCCCCTACCTCACCCGCCAGGTGCTGGAACGCGGCGTCCCCATCCTGGGCATCTGCTACGGCATGCAGCTCTTTGCCCACCAATTGGGCGGGCGCGTGGCCCAGGCCGCCCAACGTGAGTACGGCCTGGCCGAGATCCAGGTGGACCAGATCGAAGCGCCTCTCTTTAGCGGCCTGCCCGCGCAACAGAAGGTGTGGATGAGCCATGGCGACCGGATCGACGCCCTGCCCCCCGGCTTTGCGCCCCTGGCCCACTCGGGCAACTCGCCCCTGGCCGCCATCGCCGACGAAAGCCGCCGCCTGTACGGGCTCCAGTTCCACCCCGAGGTGGTGCACACGGAGCATGGCCGCGCCATCTTGGAGCATTTTTGCCGGCGCATCTGCGGCTGCCAGGCGGATTGGACCCCCGGCTCGTTCATTGACGAGAGCATCGCCACGATCCGCGAGATGGTGGGGGATGGCCGGGTCATCTGCGCCGTCTCGGGCGGCGTGGATTCGACGGTGGTGGCCGCGCTGGTGCAACGCGCCATCGGCGATCAGTTCATAGCGATTTATGTCAATACGGGCTTGATGCGCAAGAACGAGTCCGAAGAGAATATGGCGCGCTTTCGCGACCGAATGGGCCTCAATGTGGTCTATGCCGATGCCACTGAGACTTTTCTAGAGGCGCTGGCCGGCGTCGAGGACCCCGAACGCAAGCGGGTGATCATCGGCAACACATTCATAGACGTGTTCGAGCAGGAAACCCGGCACCTGGGTCAAATGGACTTTTTGGCCCAGGGCACCCTCTATCCCGACGTGATCGAGAGCGCTACATCGAACAAGTCCGCCGTCAAGATCAAGACCCATCACAACGTCGGCGGCCTGCCCGAAGACATGCGCATGCAGTTGATCGAGCCGCTGCGCTACCTGTTCAAGGACGAGGTGCGCGAGGTGGGCATGGCGCTGGGCCTACCGGAGGAGATGGTCTACCGCCCCCCCTTCCCCGGGCCTGGGCTGGCCGTGCGCATCATCGGCGAGGTCACCTATGACCGGGTGGCCACGTTGCAGGAGGCCGACGCCATTGTTCGCCAAGAGATCGAGAGCGCCGGGCTGGGCCGCGAGATCTGGCAGTACTTTGCCGTGCTGACGCCCCTGCTCAGCGTGGGCGTCATGGGCGATAGCCGCACCTATGCCAATGTGGTGGCCATTCGCGCCGTGACCAGCGAGGACGGCATGACGGCCGACTGGGCGCGCATCCCCCACGATGTGCTGGCCCGCATGTCTAGCCGCATTGTGAACGAAGTGCCCGGCGTAAACCGGGTGGTGTACGATATCAGCAGCAAGCCACCTGCGACCATCGAGTGGGAGTGACCAGCGCTTGAAGGTGGGGGATGATGCCAAGATCACGGACAGGCGGAACCGATAGCCCGGAGAGACGGCCGGTGCAACTGCGACTGGTGAACGGGGCGCAGCAGCCCCATGAAGCGCTGGTGCGCGCGGTGCAGCCGCCGACGCGGCGCGCCGCCGAGACCCGAGGCGCACTGTACCTGTTGGCCAGCGCCGTCGGGCCTCTCGCCGCGCCAACGGCCCTCTCTGAGGAGGTCCTGGAGCTCGCGGGAGAGAGCTACTATGCTGCGGGCGGCAGCATCACCCGCGGCCTGCGAGACGCGATCCTGGCCGCCAACGAGTGCCTATTCGCCTACAACCTGCGCGTTGACGACGACCGGCGCATCGCCATGGGCCTGTGCTGCGCCGTGATCCGCGAGGGCGATCTGTATATCGGCCAGATGGGGCCCGCCTTGGCCCTGACGCTGCGCGAAGGCCGCCTGCGGCGCTATCCCGCCCATTCGGCCTGGATCGCCTCCGATGAACTGATGGGCCTGCAACTGAACCGCGAGCCGCCCCTGGGCCTGCGGCGCGACGCCGAGCCCAGCCTCTACCACGCCGAGATGCGCCCGAGCGACGGCCTGTTGCTGGCCTCTGCCCACCTGCTGCGCCAGGCCAGCGATGCCCAACTCGTCACTGCGCTGACCTCTGACTCGGAGAGAGAGCTGATCGCCGGCCTATCAACCCTGGCGGCGGGGGCCAGTATCACGGCCTTGGCGCTGCGCCCCGAGCCCGATGTCGCGCAGCCCCTGGCGCGCACCAGCGAGCCGGAGGCTACCGGCGCATTGCATGAGGCGCTGCCGCGCGCCCAAGATCGCGACCTGGCTCTCGGCCCGGCCGAGTCGCCCGTCTTGCCAGCCCGAGAGCCTGTTTCCGAGCCGGACGAGTCCCTCTATGCGGATGCGGACGAATTCGCGGGTGCGTATGCGGATCAGGACGAGCTGGTAGAGGAGGCATGGGAGGAGGAGGCGCCCTCGGGCGCGGCTCGCCGCCAGCGTCCAAGGGTCGAGCTGGGCGAGGTGGCCGAGACGGTGGGCGAGGGCGCGCGCCGCTTGCGTCGCGGCGCCGAGGATCTGTTGCTCAACGTGCTGCCCACCGACGTGCCCGAGCGCCCCAGCTTGCCAGAGCCCGCCGCCCCGATCCCTATGGGCGCCAAAGCGCTGGTCTTTGTAGCGTTGCTCATCCCCCTGATCGTGTTGTTCACCGTGGTAATGACGCGCATCCAGTACGACCGGGTGCGCACATCTCAGCACACCAACGCCATCTTGCAGGCCCAGTATCTATACGACCAGGCGGTGCGCCAATCGGATACGCAACTCGAGCGCCAAGAGCTCTACCGCGCTCTGGATGCGATCCAGCAGGGGCTCTCCATCGCCCCCGATGACGCCGACCTCAAGGACCTCTTGCGGCGCGCCCAACACCGCATCGATCAGCTCGAGGGCGTGATCCCCATCTATTCCTTTGCGCGGCTCTACTTTTTCGAGGATGACGCCGTCTCGCGCACCGATTCCTCGCGCATCGCCATCAACCAAAAAGACGTCATGGTGCTGAACCGGGGCAGCAACCTGCTGTACCGGTTCTTCCTGAACGACGTGGGCGATGCCCTGCAGCCCGTCGAGGCCAACCCCGTGCTGATCCGCGCGGGCGATACCTATGACGGCGTCACCGTCAGCGACATGATAGATGTGACCTGGATGGCCAGCGAGGGCAGTCAGACCCAGGCGCGCTTTATGGTGCTGGATCGCAGCGGCACACTGCTGAGCTATGATGCGCGGCGGGGCGTGCGCGCCCAACCGGTGGGCAACTCGGATATCTGGCTGAACCCCCAGGCCATCGGCGGCTATTACGGCAACCTGTATGTGCTGGATCCGCTGCTCGGCCGCCTGCTCAAGTATCTGCCCACCAACAACGAATATGTCAAGCCCCCGCTGGACTATCTTGATGCCGCCCTGGGTATAGACCTGACGGGCGCCGTGGATATGGCCATAGATGGCAGTGTCTATGTCCTGTATGCCGATGGCGCCATCAAAAAGTACCTCAACGGCGTGCCGGTGGAGTTCCCGATGGCCGGTTTCTATGGCGCCATGCGCAGCCCGGTCGCGATCCATGTGAGCGGCGCCCCAAGCCCGGATGCCGAGGGTTATGTCTATGTGGCCGACGCGGGCAACCAGCGCGTGCTCCAATTCACCAAGGACGGCGTCTTTTTGCGGCAGTTTCGCGCCGTAGAGACCGAGCCCTACATGGAGCAGTTGCGGGGCCTCTATGTGGATGAAGCCGAGCGCCGCATGTTCCTGATCAGCGGCCAGCACTTTGTGCTCTGCACCCTGCCCATCCTGGAGCGCTGAGGTACGCCAACGACATGATCAACATCCTGGCCATTGAGAGTTCCTGCGACGAGACCGCCGCCGCCGTGGTGCAAGAGGGCCGCCATATCCTCTCCAATGTGGTGGCCTCGCAGATCGCGCTGCACAGGCAGTATGGCGGGGTATTCCCCGAGGCCGCCTCGCGGCAGCACGTCCGCGACATTGCGCCCACCATCCGCGAGGCCCTGGCCCAGGCCGAACTGGGCTGGGATGACCTGGCGGCCATCGCCGTGGTGAACGGCCCCGGCCTGGCGGGCTCGCTGCTGGTGGGCGTCAACGCCGCCAAGGCCCTGGCCGCCGCGCGAGGGCTGCCCCTGGTGGGCATCAACCACATGGAGGGGCACATCTATGCCAACTGGCTAGAGTGCGAGGGCGGCCCCGAGACCCCGCCCCCCTTTCCCTCCATCTGCCTGATCGTCTCGGGCGGCCATACCGACCTGGTGGTCATGCACGAGCACCTACGCTACGAGCGGCTGGGCAAGACCGTGGATGACGCCGCCGGCGAGGCGTTTGACAAGGTGGCGCGGCTGCTGGGTCTGGGTTACCCGGGCGGCCCCGCCATCCAGCGTGCCGCAGCCAAGGGCAACCCCCACGCTTACGATCTGCCACGCGCCCTGAATGTGGGGCCGTACGATTTCTCCTTTAGCGGGCTCAAGACGGCGGTGCTGCGCCTGGTCAACGACCTGCAGCGCGAGCAAGGGCTGGATGTACAGAGCCACGGCCTCTCCTTCGCCGATGCCAGAATTGATCCGGACGAAGTAGCGTTGCCCATCGCTGATATCGCCGCCAGCTTTCAGGCCGCCCTGGTGGAGGCCCTGGTGACCAAGACGGTGCAGGCTGTAGAGAGCTTTGAGGCCGTCGAGGTGCTGGTGGCCGGAGGCGTGGCCGCCAACCAGCTCTTGCGCCAGACGCTGACCGAGCGCTCGCCCAAGCCGGTGCGCTTTCCACCCATCCGCCACTGCACCGACAACGCCGCCATGATCGGCGCTGCCGCCTACTATCGCTACCTGGCAGGCCACCGCTCCGGCCTGGATCTGGATGTGATCCCCAACCTTTCTCTGGTATAAGGGGAGTGTAGCATGTCCTCGCTGTACGACCAGGTGTTTGCCGTGCTTGCCCGCATCCCGCCGGGCTGCGTCGCCACCTACGGGCAGATCGCCCTTGCCCTGGGCATGCCCAACGGCGCCCGCACCGTCGGCTGGGCCATGCGCCAATGCCCCGAGGGCTTGCCCTGGTACCGGGTGGTCAACGCCCAGGGCAAGAGCAGCCTCACAGGCGAGGGTCGCGAGATGCAGCGGGCGCTGCTGGCGGAGGAGGGCGTCGAGATGGGCCTGGATGGGCGCGTTGACCTCAAGCGCCATCGCTGGCAAGAGATCTGATGACAATGGAGGCCATCGGCGCGTGAGGCGCATCCCCTTTACTTGCACCCTGGATTGCGGCAGCCGCTGCGAGCTGATCGCCTGCGTGGACGACGATGGGCGCCTGGTGCGCCTTGACACGCCCCCCGACCGCCCCGATACCGCCCGGTTCCCGCGCCTGATCCCCTGCCTGCGGGGGCGCGCCCACCGCCGCCTGCTGGATGCGCCCGAGCGGGTGCTACGGCCCTTGCGCCGCGTCGGGCCCCGTGGGGCCGGCGTATTCGAGCCTGTCCCGTGGGATGCGGCCCTGGACGAGCTGGCCGAGCGCCTGTCGCGCGCCCTGGCGGAGCATGGCCCCCTGGCGATCCTGCACGCTACCGGCGCCGGCTCCATCTCAGGGCGGGGTCTCAGCGGGGCCCCGGCCTCGCGCCGCTTTTTCTCCCACTGGGCGCCGGTGACCGAGGTCTCGGGCAACATGAGCGTGCACAACGTCTCGATGGCGCAGCAGTGGATGCTGGGCAGCAACCTCTCGGGCAGCGACCGGGCCACCCTGCTGGATAGCCGCCTGATCCTGCTGTGGGGCATGAACCCCGCCGAGAACCATATGGGCCCCAACACGGCCCACTTTGTGGCCGAGGCCCGCGACCGGGGCGCGCGGGTGGTGCTGCTGGACCCGCGCTATACCGATTCGGGCGTGCTGGCCGACGAGTGGGTGCCCATGCGCCCCGGCAGCGACGCCGCCCTGGCCGCGGCCATGGCCCATGTCATGGTGGCCGAGGGTCTGGCCGATCTCGCATTCATTGAGCGTTGCACCCACGGCTATGAGCCCTATCGCCGCTACCTGCTGGGCCAGGACGACGCCACGCCCAAGACGCCGTCCTGGGCCGAGCCCATCACCGGGGTGGCCGCCGAAACGATCCGGCGCCTGGCCCGCGCGTATGCCACCCGGCGGCCTGCCGCGCTGCTGGCCGGCTGGGGCCCCCAGCGCACCCGCTACGGCGAGCAGAGCGCCCGCGCCCTGATGGCCCTGGCCTGCCTGAGCGGCAACGTGGGGCTGCGCGGGGGCGGCCTGGGCGGCTCTGGCACCCGTGGCGGCGGCAAGCAGATCGTCCTGGGCCAGCTCCCCGCGGGGCCCCACGCCCCCGGCCGTCGGCTGCCCCCCGGCTCGTGGGCGCCCTGGATCCTGGAGGAGCGCCTGGAGCCCGCGCCCGCCCTGCTGTACGTCGTGGCCAGCAACCTGGTGAACCGCAGCCCCGATAGCCTGGCCAATCTGGCCGCGCTGGCCCGCGTCCCCTTTGTGGTCGTGCACGAGCAGTACATGACGCCCACGGCCCAGCACGCCGACCTGGTGCTGCCCATCAACACCGACCTGGAACGCAGCGACCTGGTGACCTCCTGGGGCCACGACAGTCACCTGTTCTACAGCCGGCAGGCCGTGGCCTCGCGGGGGGAGTCGCGCACCGACTATTGGGTGTTCGCGCAACTGGCCGAGCGCCTGGGCTTTGGCCCGGCCTACACCCAGGGGCGCACCGAGCAAGAGTGGCTGGACGCCCTCCTGGCCGAATCGCCGCTGGACTCGGAGGAGCTGCGCAGCCAGGGGATCGTGCGCCGCGACCCCGAGCCCCGGGTGGCCCTGGCAGCCTTTCGCCGCGACCCCGAGGGCCATCGCCTGCCCACCCGTTCGGGCCGCATCGAGCTGAGCAGCCCCCAGGCTGAGGCACACGGCCTGCCGCCCATCCCGGCCTATATCGCCCCGGAGCCCTGCCCTGCGGGCTATCCCTTGCAGCTCGTCACACCCCACCACAAGCTGCGCTCCAACTCCTGCCTGGACGCCAACCCCTGGCTGCGCCGGTTGGAGCCCCAGGCCGTCTGGATCAACCCCGCCGACGCCGCCGAGCGAAACGTGAGCGATGGCGCCCTGGTGCTCGTGAGCGCGCCCCAGGGCAGCATCCTGGCTCCCGCCTATGTGACGGCGCGCATCATGCCGGGTGTGGTCTCGGTGGCCCAGGGGACCTGGCTGGCGCTAGACGCCGCCGGGAACGACGTGGGCGGCTGCGCCAACACCCTGACCGACCACACCCTCTCGCCCACGGGCGGCCCCACGACCCATACGGCCTGGGTGGATGTGAGGAGGCCGGAAGATGCCTGATGCCCTGCCCGCCCTGGGCGAGCGCGTATTCATCGTGGACATGGCCCGCTGCGTGGGCTGTTTCGCCTGTAGCGTGGCCTGCAAGGACCGCGCCGACCTGCCTGACGAACTGGATTGGCTGCGGGTGGAACGCTGCGAGGCGGGCGCGTATCCCCGCCCCAGCCTGGCCTTTCGCGTCGTGCACTGCTTTCACTGCGCCGCCCCGGCCTGCGCGGCGGCCTGCCCCACGGGGGCCATCGCCGCCAACGATGAGGGCTGGGTGGCCATAGATCAGGCGCTGTGCGCCGCCTGCGGCGCCTGCGCCGATGCCTGTCCCTTTGGGGCCATCGCCCTGGATGCCAGTGGCGCCCCGAGCAAGTGCGATGGCTGCGTGGACGAGCTGGCCCTGGGCTGGCAGCCCACCTGTGTGCGGGCCTGCCCCATGCGAGCCCTGGCCCTGGCGCCCTCCGCCGAGCTTGGCCGTCCGCGCCGCGCCGATCCCACCTGGGATGACGCGGGCATCGGCCCACGGGTGTACTATGCCGTGCGCGACGGCGCGCCCCCGGAAGGAGAAACCCATGGATGACCTGCAAGTGCGGCTCCGGCAGCTCGATGGCGTGGATGCCCTGTTGCGGCGCGACGAGACGGCAGCCTGGATCGCCGCTTACGGACGCGAGCTGGTGCTGGGCGCCCTGCGGGGGGCGTTGGAAGAGGCCCGCCGGGCGATCCTCCGGGGCGACGCTTACCCGGGCGCGGAGGCCACGCTGGAGCGGGCGCGCCAGATCCTGGAGGACGACGTGCAGCCCACCCTGCGCCCGGTAATCAACGCCACGGGCGTGGTGCTGCACACCAACCTGGGGCGCGCCCCCCTCAGCGACGCGACCCTGGCGGCGATGCAGCAGGCGGGCGCTTCCTACAGCAACCTCGAGTTCGATCTGGCCGCCGGGCAGCGCGGCTCGCGCTATGTGCATGCCGAGGCGTTGCTCTGCCGCCTGACCGGCGCCGAGGCCGCCCTGGTGGTGAACAACAACGCGGGCGCCGTGCTGCTGGCCCTCTCAGCGCTGGCCCGTGGCCGCGAGGTGATCATCTCGCGGGGCCAACTGGTCGAGATCGGCGGCGGCTTTCGCATTCCCGACGTGATGGCCCAGAGCGGCGCGCGCATGGTGGAGGTGGGCACCACCAACCGCACCTATGCCCGCGACTATGCCGAGGCCCTGGGCGACGAGACCGTTGCCCTAATGCGGGTACACGCCAGCAACTTTCGCATCCAGGGGTTCGCCCACCAACCGAGCTTGGCCGAGCTGGCCGAGCTGGCCCACGAGCGCGGCTGCCTGCTGCTGGACGATCTGGGCAGCGGCACCCTGCTGGATACGGCGCTTGTGGGCCTGCCCCACGAGCCCACCGTCCAGGAGAGCCTGGCCGCCGGCGCCGACCTGGTCACCTTTAGCGGCGACAAGCTGCTGGGCGGGCCCCAGGCGGGCCTGCTGGTGGGGCGGCGCGACCTGATCGAGCAGCTGCGACGCCACCCCCTCACCCGCGCCCTGCGGGTGGACAAGATCACCCTGGCGGGCATTCAGGCCAACCTGCTGCACTATCTCATCGGCGAGGCGCTGGAACAGGTGCCCATTTGGCGCATGATGGCCCTGGGCGCGGACGAGATCGCCCGGCGGGGACGCACGCTGCTGGAGGCCCTGGGCGCGTTGGCCTCAGGGTGCGAACTGCTCGCAGGTCGCTCCATGATCGGCGGCGGGTCGCTGCCGGAGGAATCGCTGCCCACGACGCTGATCGCCCTGCCTCCGGGCGATGCCACAGCCCTGGCGGCCCGCCTGCGCGGCGGCCAGCCGCCCGTGGTGGCGCGCATCCAGGAGGAGCGGGTGGTGCTGGACCTGCGCACCGTGCTGCCCCGCGAGGAGCCCGCCCTGCTGGCGCGCCTGCGAGAGATACTCGCCTAGCGTCCCCTGCTGCGGTGTGTAGCACACTTGCTGTGCCAAGCCCCGCATGGAGGGCGGGCGTCTCGCCCGCCAACGAAGCTCCGCTTCGTCCGATGCGCAGCTTCGTCCGGAGCGGAGTGGGCTCCCCTGGCGTCGGATGGAACAGCGCCACGGCAAAGCCTCGGCTCACGGCCCCTGCCACACTTCCACAAGCAGGGTATAGGGGATCGGCTCGGTGGTCACGGGGGCGACTGCCGCGAGCGCCAGCACGGCGCGCTCGACCCCGCCGCCCAGGCCGGGCAACAGCCATTCGCCCACGCCCTGCTCCACCGGCAGCCGTTGCACCCCCACGCCCTCGCCATAGGTCACGACCTGGGCAATGTACGCCACCGGCAGCGTGTTATCTACGCGCAGGAACCCCTCGGCGCGCCAGCCCGCGTCGTCTGTCTCGGCGTCGTCGTGGAACCCGATGGCCTCGACCCGCAGGTTGTCCAGGCAGAGGCCCGGCTCGTTGACGCTGTCGTCGGTATATGTGTCAAAGCGCAACAGGATCTCGCGCCCGGCATAGGGGGTCAGATCCAGGCGCTCCTGCACCCAGCGGGCGGGCGGCGGATCGAGGCTGTAGAGGGCCTCGCGCGAGACCCCCGAACGCCCCGAATAGACCGGCCCCGGCGCGGCGCTGGCCCCCGGTAGCTCGGCCATCTGCTCGCCCACCAGCCAGGTCCAGCTCTCGCCCCCATCCTCTGAGACCCGCACCCCGGCATAGTCCCAGCCGTATTCCAGATCGAACCAGAGGTCGTAGGTCAGCTCTGCGCTGGCCACGCCCGTCAGGTCCAGGCGTCGCTCCAGCAAGCTGTGGCCCAGGTCGCCCCGGTTCGACCACCAGAACGAGCCGCCGTCGGGCGCATCGGCGGGGACCAGCCGCGTCGTCGTGGGCCCCTCGAACCGGATGTGGAGCGTCTCCGGCCCCTGGGCGTCCAGGGGCGGGTAGAGGGTGACGTATTGCACGCCATAGGGGTTCAGGGTCGCCGTCGTGGTGTGGGGGTAGCGGTGTGCGACGGCCTGGGGCTCGGCAGCGACGCTGACGCCCGCATAGCCATAGCGGCCATCCTCCAGAGTGGGATCATCCAGCAGGTTGGCGATGGCCCAATCGGCCAAGAGATCATCAAAGCGGCGCCCATCCAGGGTCGCCAGCACGTCATCAAGGCCGGGGATGCCCCGGCGAGGATGGGCCACCAGCGCGCGCAGCGCATCGGCGCCATAGCGCTCGTAGAAATAGCGCAGCAGCAGATAGGCCGCGCCATAGTGGGCCGAGATGCGGTCGCCCCGCGCCGACCAGGTGGTGAGCTGCAGGCCGGGCTGTCGAGCATAGGCATTCACGTCGGCCTGGGGCGGGCCATAGCCTGCCAGGTCCTCGGCCAGCAGCGAGGCGCCCTCATTGATCCATGCCGCCTCGCCGGGGTTCTGGCGCCAGTGGATCATGTGTTGAAATTCGTGGGCCAGCACCCGCAGGTAGAGGTCGCTCCCCGGCTGGAGCGCGTTCAGGTTCATGACAAACATCTCGTGTTCGTTGCTGTAGGGGTCCACGCTGCGGGGATAGCTGTTGTTGGCGGCAAAGTAGCCAGAGGCCCCCGAGAGGCGGGCGTTGAGCACCACCAGGCGCGGGTCGCCATCAATGCCGGGGGTGCGCTCGCTGCCAAAGGCGGCCCGCACGGTGGGATAGATACGCTCGTCAAAGGCGCGCGCGGCCTCTTCCAGCGCATCTTGCGCCACGGGGACGCCATCCTGCACCCAGATCTGCACATACTCCCCCGCTGCCCGCAGCGTGGCCGTGATAGACACGTGCCCGGCCACCTCCAGGTCCAGCACCCAGAACGACTTGCGGTCGCCCACCTGGTGTAGCACGGCGGGCGGCTGGGATAAAGCCTCATCGGGCAGGGTTGCGACGCGCACGGGCATCGGAACCTCGCGCAGACGCTCGGCCAGGCCAGGGGTGGGGGCCAGGGTCGGCGTGGGCGGAGCCGTGGGCGCTGGCGAGGGAGACGCCTGGGGCGCGGGCGATGGCGGCAAGACAGCCGTCGCCGTGGGCGCCGCCTGCACCTGGACCTCGACGTGGACGCCGGGCGCATAAGAGGGGCCGGGCGCCACCGGCAGGCCGCAGCCCACTGCGAGCAGGGCGCCCAGCAGCAGGGTCAGGCCGATGGCGAGACGCGCCCTCAACCGTGCCACAAAGGTCAGGTCTTGCTGATCTCGAGCTGGGCGCCGCAGTTGGGGCATTTGCGCAACGCCTCGCGCACGGGCAGCTCTGTGGCGCAATACGGGCAGAGCTTGCGCGCCAGCGCGGCCTGCAGGCCCTTGAACACGAACACGACGCGCTCGGCGCGCTCCTCCCGTGTGGCGGTGCCTTCGCTCACCAGATGATCCAGCACCCGTTGCGCCAAATCCTGGGGGATGCGGTACTCGGCGCGCAGTTGGGCAACGGTCAGTTCACCGCCCAGGCGGCGGGCCAGCTCGACGGCGCCGGTGCGCAACGCGCCCTCGCTGATGGTGGCCAGGCGTCGTAGCCGCCGCACGCCCACGATGAGCAGCACCAGGCCGATGGCCAGCAGCGCCGCCGCGGTGAGGAACCTGCTCAGGCTGTTGCTGGCGATCAGAAACAAGAGCCCCAGGGTAAGAAAAGGGATGGACAAGAGGGCTACCAACGTCGCGCTGACTTTTTTCATCAAATCCTCCGTTTGGCTATCTGTTACGCTCAGCCCCAGGCGGCAGTGCCGCGATTGAGGGCCTCGCCCATCTGCTCGAAAAAGCGCTCGATGACCGGCGGCGTCAGCCGCCCGATGACGTATTGCTGGGCAATCTCGGCAAACCCTAGCGGGTTGTTCGCCATATGCTGCTTGTCCTGCACGCGCTCCTCGAGTTGCTTCCAGGTCTGGTTCACCACGCCCACGTCGTGGGGCAAGGGGATCTGGATCTGCTTGAGGTTGTAGCGCCGTTGCTGGGCCAGCACGCGGCTCACGCTGTCGCCAAACTTGTCCAGACCCGTGCCGATGCCCCGCAACAGCCCCAGCGTCTCGGAAGAGGCGCCCAGCCCCTTTTCATAGCTATCGCGGATGGCGTTGTGCCGTGCCAGGTCGGCCAGCTTTTCGCCCAGCTCGCCCTCCACCGGATAGGTCTCGGTGATCTCTTGCAGCGCCCGCTGCAAGCCCTCCTGGCGGGCCAGGTCGTCAAGATTGTTGGCCAGGTGGTCGTAGCGCGCCTGGGCCTCAGCGCTGTTGATGCCCGCCTCCTGCCAGGTCCCGCGCAATTGCCCCTGGGTCTCGCTGGTCTCCTGCACCTTGGTCAGCCACTCTTGGCGGACGGCGCGCAGCTTTTGGATGGCCTCGGCCTGCTGCTGCTTGATGGTCTTTTGCAGGCGTTTGACACGCCGGATGGCCCCGCCATTGGCGAGCCAGCTCAGTACCGGGCGCTGGAGCTCCTCCAACTGCTCATAGGCCTGGGCATACTCGTCCTGCAACTTGACGATGGTGCGCTGGAGCTGTTCCTCGCGGCGGTTCAGCTTGGGGTTTGTCGCCTGTAGCGCCTGGGTGGCCGCCTGGGCCTGGGCCATATCCTCATCCATCCGGGCGCGCAACTCGACAAGCTGTCTTTCCAGCTCGGCGATCTCGGTCTTGAGGCGGGCCAGCTCCTCGGCCTCGATGCGATCCAGGTAGGCTTGTAGACCAGCGGGCATCTCTTTGCGGCGCAGGGTCAGCTCGGGATAGCAAAAGCGGAACAGCTCCTGCCAGGTTTCCAACTCGCGCTGAAAGGTGGCCTGGAACTGAGCATGAATGCCCTCGATGGCGGCGATGCACGAGCGCATCTCGCCCGACTTGTCCCGCAGGTAGCGGTCGAACTGGGGCAGGTTCATGGTGTACACGCGCTGCTTCGAGTTCTTGGCCATGTGCTATCTCCCTTGCCTTCCAGGCCCCAGGCCCACGCCCCAGGTGCCCGAGTAGAGCGCCTTTTTGACGCGCCAGGCCACGCCCGCCAGCGGCGGCCCGCCGGGCGCAACCCCGCGTAGCTCCTCAAAGCCGTGGCGCTGGTCCCAATAGAGGGGGCAGGCGCCGCAGCAGATCTGCTTGATATCGCACGACTGGCAGACGGGCGGCAGAAACTCTTTGTTGCGCCAGTAACGCGCCGCTCGGCTATGCCACACCTCCTCAAAGGGGCGATGCAGCAGATCGCCGATGCCGCGCTCGAAACTGGAGCAAGGCAGCAGCTCGCCCGCCGGGTTGACCGAGATCAAGCCATCCACACAGGCGCACGACTTGCCGCCCAGCCCGGCCTGCACCGGGTTGAACAGGCAGTAGGGCACAGGCGAATACCAGACAAAGTGGATGCCCTTGGCCTGGGACCGCGCTTGCACCGCCGTGATAATGGGGCCCACCTCGTCATAGCGCATATCGTCCTCATCGTGGGCCAGGGCCGTGCCCGTGCGGATGACCATGTTCATGGAAAAGTACTCGGAGCCCAGATCGTCGGCCAGGAAATCCACCAGCCCATCCAGGTGGGCGCGGTTGCCGCCGCATAGGGTCGTGTTGGTGTGGGTGTGCACGCCGGCGGCCCGCAGGTTGCGCACCCCCTGCACCGCCAGCGCCCACGAGCCCGGGTGCTGCGTGATGGCGTCGTGCACCGCCGCCGAGCCGTCCTCGATGCTCACCTGGGCCGAATCCAGGCCCGCCTCGGCCAGCGAGGCCGCATAGGCGGCGTCGCCGCAGCGCACGCCGTTGGTGATCAGGTTGACCCGCAGCCCCTTGGCGGCGGCATAGGCGACCAACTCGGCCAGATCGGGCCGCAGCGTCGGCTCGCCGCCGGTGAACGACAGGGTTGGGCAGTGGGCCTCGTCGCCGATGCGGTCAATGATGATCTTGACCTCGTCGGTGCTCATCTCGGGCAGGTCGTCGCCGCGATCCGGCGAGCTGGCGTAGCAAAAGGTGCAACGGTTGTTGCAGCGATAGGTGATGGCGATCTCGGAGAGCACCGGCAGCGTGCGCTTGTGGCTGCCAAAGGGCGTGATCTTGACCCCCGGCACACCCATGATCTGATCGTTGAGCAGGGCCGAAAGGCCCTGGAGCAGGTTGAGCAAGTCCTGGCGCACGCGCTCCCGCCCAACGCCGTATTCGGCGCTCACCTGGGCGATCAAGCCCTCTACGTCGGGCCCCTCGGGGCGCCCGTACAGGCGTTCGAGCATATGCGCGGCCATCGCGTTGAGATGGTGCAGTTGGTTCGGCCTGAGGATCAGCAGCCTGTCCTCGGGCCGAATGTACACGCGCTCTCGCGTGGTGGCGATCAGTTGCTCTGCAAAGGATTGCAGATCGGGCGCGCCGGTGGGCGCGGCAGAGGCTACGTTCACAGTTAGTCTTCCTCTAGAACCGGCTGACGCAGGCCGAATGGCAGGCGCTATGGCAGGCGCTATGCACGCAGGCCGAGTGGCAGGCGCTATGGCAGGCGCTATGCACGCAGGCCGAGTGGCAGGCGTCGTGGACGCAAGCCGAATGGCAGGCGCTATGGCACGCGCTGTGCCCGGCGGCGCCGGCCCCCTCGCCCAAGATGCGCCCCACCCCCTGCTCGATGCGGTCCACCGTGCGCCCCATGACCTGCTCGACGCCGCGGGTCAGGTCGCTGGCCATGGCCTCGATAGGCCGCACAGCGGCCTCGGCGCCCTGGAAGAGCGGCCCCGGCGTGCGCGCCACCGTTTCGCCCATCGTGCGCGCCGTAGGCGTCGAGGCCGGGCCATAGGTGCGGTCGCTCAGGATGATCCAGGGCATGTAGGTGGGCATGTGCACCGGCGAGCCACGCCGCAGGTCACGCTCGTACTCGTCCCAGGCAGTGTCAATACGGCGGCGATAGGTCTCGCGGGTGGCCTCGGGGTCGGCGTTCCACATCTTGGGTTGCAGCACGTCGGCCACCGCTTGCAGCACCGCCGGGATCTGGGCCTTGTCAACAGTGCCATCGGGCAGGATCGCCGCCAGCAGCGCCTTCTCATAGGGCGCCAGGGCGGCCTGCTCCTTGGTTCCGGTCTTGAGCACCTCGATCTGCAGCGGGTGCCGGTTGACGATGTTGATGATCGCCTTTTGCTCCAGCGCCAGCACGATCAAGGCGATGGTCTTGGTCGAGTTGCCCATATAGAACGCGGCCTCGATGGCGTTGAGATCGGGCACCACGTTCTCGGTCTGAAAGGTCTCCACCTCGATCTCGGGCGGCATGTAGGTGGGCTTGGGCTTGCGCCCGGTGAGGCCCCAGACGATCAGGCCCAGCACGCCCAGGCTCACAAAGATGCCGGTGCAGCAGGTGACCTCGTTGAACATGGCGGCCACCCTCAGGGCCAGGCTCTGAGGCTCGGGCTGGGCCGTGGGCGCCAGCGTGGGCTGATCCAGGGGGATGGGCGTCTCGCGGGTGGTGGTAACCGCCTCGCCGGGCAGGAAAAAGGCGGGCTGCATCTTGCCTTGCACGGGCAAGTTGTTCTCGGCCACCAGGATCGAGAGATAGTTGGCCCCCGTGGGCTCGTCAGGCGTGACAAAATAGACCCAGCGGTCGAACTGGTCGGCGTTGTTCACCACGATCCCGGCCTGGTTGACGATCTCGTCGGTGACCTGCTCGGCGGTGGTGATGCCCTCGGGGAGCTGGATCGGTAGGATGTAGCGGATCTCCTGATAGACGATGGGCAAGGCCCATTGGAAGGGCGCCCAGCCGATGGCGCGGTAGGGCTGGCCCTGGACGGTGGTCTCGTCAAAGACGGAGCGGTTCACCGTATAGCGCACGCGGATCTCGTACTGGCCGCCCCGCCGGGTGTTGGCGCCGAACATCACCTCGTAGATGGGGCCGCTGCCGCGCAGGTTCACAGAGAATGCGCCATCGGGCCCGCTGCCCTCTGCTCCCACGATGGTGTGGGGCGAAGGAAAGGGCCCCAACTCGCGGATACGGTCGCGCCCGCTCTCGCGCTCGGTGAACACCAGGGTATAGCGCACATCGAGGCGGCCGTCGTTCAGCACGACGACATAGTTCTCGATGCGATCCAGCGTCACAGGATCGCTCTGGGCGGCAGCCAATGGAACGATCAAAAGGCCCGCCAGCGCAGCCAGGATCAAGGCGACCAGCAGCCCGCGATACCATTTCATCAGGCGTTCCTCCCCCTACTCAACCTGGTACATGCGACGCGCCCCGCAAAGCGCGGCAGCGCCAGCATCCGCCGCCAGCGCCTGGGCTCCTGGAGCAGGCGGAACAGCCATTCCAGCCCCCGGCGCTGCATCCAAACGGGTGCGCGCTTGCGCACTCCCGCGATGAAATCCAACGTGCCGCCCACCCCGATGGCCACCGGAACCCGCATCCTGGGTTGGTTGCGATGAATCCACAAGTCCTGGGCGGGCGCGCCATAGGCCACGAACAAGATGTCGGGCCGGGCGGCGACGATGCGCGCCACGATCGCCTCCTCCTCCGCCAAAGACGGCGAGCCCGCATACGCGCCCACAATGCGCACACCGGGATGGCGCTCGCTCAATATCGCCGCCGCGCACTCGGCCACGCCGGGCGCTGCGCCCAGGAGATATAGCCGATAGCCCCTGGCGGCGCTCAGCGCCGCCAGCGCGGGCGCCATATCCGAGCCCGCCACCCGCTCGCGCAAGGGCCGCCCGAGAACGCGCGCCGCCCACAAGAGACCCTGGCCGTCGGGAATGGCCAGCGCGGCCTCTTCTAGCACCCGCCCAAAGTGGGCATCCTCCTGGGCGCGCATGATGAACTCGGGGTTCACCGTCACCACCTGGTGCGGCCCGCCCTGGGCGATCATCTGCTCGATGTGCGCCAGAGCCTCGCCCATGGTGACGTCATCCACACGCACGTTCAGGATTCGCACCGCTTCCACCCGATTCTACCCCTTTTTCGCCGCAATTTCCAGGGCGGCCAGCGCTGTCTCGGCGCAGCGCTCCCAGGTAAAGCGAGCCGCCTGGGCCGGCCCGCGCCGGGCCAACTCTTGCCGCAGATCGAGATCGCGCCACAGGCGCGCCAACGCCGCCGCCAGGGCATCCACATCGCCCGGATCGAACAGCAGAGCGGCCTCGCCCGCCACCTCGGGCAACGACGAGACGTTGGAACAGATCACCGGCGCGCCGCAGGCCATCGCCTCTTGCACGGGCAGGCCAAAGCCCTCGTACCAGCTCGGCAGCACGAACCCCAGGGCGCCGCTCAGCAGCGCCGCCAGATCCTCGGGCGCCACATAGCCGGGGAACACGATCCGCTCGGCCACGCCCGAAGCCTGGGCCGCCGCCGCAATGCGCTCGTGGTACCAGCCTGCCTTGCCCGCCAGCACCAGACGCACGTCGGGCGGCCAAGCCCCCTCGTGGCACAGCCGCGCAAAGGCGCGCACCAGGGTCTCCAGGTTCTTGCGGGGCTGGAGCGTCCCCACATACAGCCAATAGCGCGCGCCTGCGCCATAGCGGGCCTGCGCCTGGGCCAGCCGCAGCGGGTCCGTCACCGGCGCAAGCCCCTCGGCCCCCGCCGGATAGGCCACCACGATCTTGGCCGGGTCGCAGCCCGTGTGGGCGATGAGGTCGCGCCGGGTGGCCTCCGAATCGGCCAGCACCACACGGGCCGTGCGGGCGTTCCAGGCCGTGCTGATGCGCAGATAGGCGCGATCCAGCGGGCGATGGGCCGCCGCGTGATAGAGATAGCCCAGATCGTGCACGGTGACCACCGCCGGGCAGCGCCGCGCCGCCGGCACCACATGGGCCGGCACAAAGAGCACGTCAGGGGGGTGTTGGACCACCTCCCACGCCAGCCGCAGATGGGTCCACAGGCGCGGAAAGGGGATCACCCGCCACTCGACCCCCTCGCCCTCGATCAAGCCCGCAGGCGGCGGTCGGTCGGCATAGAGCCGCCAGCGATGGGGCGTATCCAGGGCCGCCAGCGCCCGAATCAGGTATAGCGAATAGTTCTCGGTGCCGGTGCGCGGCGTGCGCAACGCGCGGCTGGCGTCTATGCCGATCAGCATCTCAGCGGCGCTGCACCAGGTACTGGATGATGTAGGCCAGGCCGATGACCACCAGGATCAGGGGCCACCAATCGCGCAGCAGCGGCCCCACGCTGGGCGCCAACCGGCCGATGGTATACAGATAGCCGACGCCTGCTCCCACCAAAGCCAGGCCGCCCAGTACCAGATGGGCCACCTCGCGTGGGCGCACCAGCCAGGCGGCCAGCCAGCCCAGGCCCGCCGCCATCGGGAACCAGGGCCACAAGTTAACCATATCGCCCCACTCGCCCTGGCCCGCTGTAATGTACAGGAACAGGCCGCCAGCAAGGGCGCCTGCGACGCCGAACCAGACCCCATCCGGCTCGCGGGGGTCGCTGGCCAGCGCTCGATAGAGCGATACCAGTGCGCCGCCGATGAGGATCACGGGCCAGAGGGTGTCCCAGCCGGGCACGCCCACCCCCAGCGCCCGCGCCAACAGCCAGATGCCGATCAGGATCAGGAACCCACCCATCACAACCGAGCGCCCTTTGTCTTGCATCACGCCTCCTACGGTCTTGTTGCCCACAGCGAATCGCTAATCCACCTGGCTCGCGCTCTCGTCAATCCGCGCCGTGATGGCGTCGCGGGCGCCTGCCGCCCGCAGGGCCATCTCTACCCGCTCTTCGTCACCGGGCGCTGCCAGGGCGATCATGCAGCCGCCCAGGCCGCCGCCCGAGAGCTTGCTCCCCAGGGCGCCCGCCTGCCGCGCCGCGCCGATCAGCCCCTCCAGCGCCGGATCGGATACGCCCAGTTCCTGCAAGAGGGCCTGGTTACGATCCATCAGGCGGCCCAGCTCGTGCAAAGCCCCTTGCGCAATGGCCGCGCGCCCCTCTTCCACCACGCCGCCGATAGCGTCGAACAGCGCCTCCAGCGGCCCGGGCTGCGCCTCCCAGCGGCGCCGCACCAACGCCACCGACTCGCGGGTGCGCGAGGCGATGCCCGTGTCGCCGATCACCAGCGCCAGGGGCGCGCCCACGGCAAAAGGTTCCGCCCCCTGCCCCTTGCGGAACCAGACCGGCGTCTCCCAGGCCACCACGGTGTTGTCAATGCCGCTGGGCGTGCCGTGCAGCAGGCGCTCGGTGGCGTACACCAGCTCCGAGAGATCCTGGCGGGAGAGCGTCGCGCCCAGGTGGGCGGCGATCCCCCGGGCGATGGCCGCCGAGACCGCCGCGCCGCTGCCCATGCCCCGCGCGATGGGGATGCTGGAACGCACCCCGATCTCTAGATCGTACCCGATCTCTAGATCGGGCACGATCTTGAAATCGGGCCCGGCCTGCCCGGGAAACAGTGCACGCAGCGCGCCCTCGACCGCCGCCAGCAGGAACCGCCCATGATCATCTACGCAAGAATGGCCCATCAGGTAGCGCGCGCCCAGATCGTGGGCCGTGATGGCGATGCCGCTGCCCGGCGCGCCGGTGCGCACGCTGACGCTGGCCCGGCGCGAGGGCACGGGCGCAGCGATGGCAGGCCGCCCATAGACCACGGCGTGCTCGCCCAGCAGAATCGTCTTGCCGCAAGCCGATCCGTGGGTGACAGGCACCGGCGCATCCTCCGGTTGGGCGCCATCAGGCTTGGCGGTGGTGTGTGTCGTCATCTGTCGTCTCTGGCTATGCCATCAAAGGAAAGAGAGGGTGCAGGCCCGCGCCCCACACCCTCCCGAAACAGTCGTCTGTCCGCTTACTCTGTAAGCATGTACGCGCCCGAAACCTTGGCACTGCCCTCGTCCTGGCCCACCATGATCGTTATCTGGCGCGCCTCCTTGGTATAGCTGAGCATGCCGGCGTACTCGCTCTCCAAGGCCCAGCCGTTGTTGGGCATCTCTTCTTTAAAGAACGCTACTACGTCATCTAGTTCCGCAACGACCTCAAAGGCGACCATGCCGGTCATGGCCGTAGTGATCGTGGCGTCGGGATAGAGGGGCACATCCTCGGGCAAGCCCGCAGCGGCCACGCCTTCGGGCGCCTCGATGCTGATGGGCTGGTTGATGTCCCAGACCTTTTGCTCCACGCGCCAGGTATATTCGACGTTGTCTTGGTCAACCACGTCCCACCAACTGATGTTGCGCACCTCGACGTCGTATTCTGCCGAGATCCAGAACTCCATCCCCCCCGCAGTGAGGCGACCCCCTGCGATCCAGAAGGAGAACTCGTCGCCGTACACATCCTTGGTGCACACATAATGGGTGGCGCGCTGCCCCTCGACATCGTCGCGGCCCTTGTTCGCGCAGTGGCCCGAATTGAGATAGTACTCGGAGCCCTGCAAGTTGTACATGTCCAGGTCCTGCGAGGGAGGCTCGGCATCATCGGAGGTCATGCTCATCCATGCGTCCTCCTCGCCCTCTGTCGAGTATTTCATATAGGTGGTGGTGCCGATCTGGATCATCTCCCAGCCGAACTCGGTTCCTGCGTCGTCAACCACGACCATGACGGTGCGCTGCGCCGCCGGATCCCGCACAAACTCGGTCAACATGGACCAGGAATTGGTCTCGTCGCCCTCTGTCGTCTCCCACGAGACGAGCTGCCGGTAACTGTCGAGGGCCTCGACATCTGCGAGATCTATCTCCTCCTCGGCTTCGGCCTCCTGCTCGGCCACATCGTCGTCATCGGGGGTCGCCGCCTGCTTGCCAGTTGCAGAGCTAGGCGTGGCCTCGCCCACCGGAGCGGCCTGCTCGGAGGCAACCTCCTTGACCGTCTCAACCACTTCCTGAGCGCCCTGCAAAAGGTCACATCCGCTCACCGCAAACATCAAGGCCAACGCCAACGCAATCGCTATCCAGGTTTTGGTACGCATCTAGGATTCTCCTTCTCACGGTGCACTCTGTCCAGGCCAGCCCAGCGTAATCCAGTATAACATGCCTCTGCTCTCTGTCAACCCTCCCAAGACGAGGGCATTGATCAGAACGCTATTACGGTTATGTACGTTTCTCATTTTCCAGCGCCTGCAAGGGCGCTTTTTCTGGATCGTCTGTCATCGTGCGGCCAGGGCCATGCAGCGGCTACGCGCTCGCGGGCCACACGACCAAATACGTCGCGCTTGTGCCTGCGCGCTGGTTGCCTGTACAATAGGCCGTATTGGAACCGCGATCTCATTCAGGGAGGCAATGATGACCCGATCGGTACACAATAGGATCCTGCGCGTGAACCTGACCCTGGGTACGCTACAGACGGAGGAGCCCGGCGAGGCGTACTACCGGCGCTACCTGGGCGGTTGGAACATGATCGCCGAGGTGCTGCTGCGCGAGACACCGCGCGGCGCCGACCCCCTGGGGCCGGAGAACCGCCTGGTCTTTAGCGCCGGCTTGCTGGCCGGGCTGGCCCTCTCCGGCGCGTCGCGCAGCGCCTTTGGCGCCAAGTCGCCGCTGACCGGCGGGTTCGGCGTGGGAGAAGTGGGCGGCTATACGGGTGCCGAGCTCAAGCGCGCCGGCTGGGACGCCGTCATTATCGAGGGACGTTCGCAGACGCCGGTCTATCTCTGGATCAAGGATGGCCAGGCAGAGCTGCGCGATGCTACAGCGCTGTGGGGCCTGACCACCAAAGAGACCCAGGAAGCGATCCAGGCCGAGGTGGGCGAGGCCAGGGCGCGCTGCGCCATGATCGGCCCGGGCGGCGAGAACCTGGTCAAGTATGCCTGCATCATGGATGGCCTCAAGGACGCCGTGGGACGCGCCGGGTTGGGCGCCGTCATGGGCTCCAAGAACCTCAAGGCCATCGCCGTGCGCGGCACCCAGACGGTGGATGGCGCCGACCCGGAAAAGATGCGCGCCCTGGGCCGCTACATGTCCGATGGCGTGCGCGCGGGTACCAAGGCCGGGCACATGCACCAGTTCGGCACGGGCGCCGACCTGGTGGGCATGGTGCACACGGGCAACCTGCCCACCCGCAATTTCCGCGATGGCGACATGGACCTGGACCAGGCCCTGGAGCTGAGCTCCGCCGACTTTTTGGGCAAGATCGGCACAGGCATGGAGGGCTGCTACGCTTGCGCCGTGCGCTGCAAAAAGGTCGTCAAGGTGGAGGGCAAGTACGCCAACGATCCGGACTATGGCGGCCCCGAGTATGAGACGGTGGGCGCCATCGGGCCATGCTGCGGCGTAGGCGATATCGAGGCCGTCTCGCTGGGCAGCCAGCTCTGCAACGCCTTGGGCATTGACTCTATCGGCGCGGGCGTCAACATCGCCCTGGCGATGGAGGCATTTGAGCACGGGCTGATCACCACCGAGGATACGGGCGGAGTCGAGTTGCGCTTTGGCGACGCTGACGTCATGCTCGACCTGCTGGCCAAGATCGCCCGGCGCGAGGGGATCGGCGACCTGTTGGCCGAGGGCACCCGCGACATGGCGGAACGGCTGGGCGGCGACGCCTGGCGCTATGCCATGCACGTCAAGAACCAGGCCTTCCCCATGCACGAGCCGCGCTTCAAGCGCGCCCTGGGCCTGGGCTATGCCGTCTCGCCCACCGGCGCCGACCATATGCACTCGCTGCACGACGCGGGCCTGCAGAATCCGGACGAGCACGGCTTTCTCGCCAACGGCACCCTGCGGGCCATGGGCCTGCTGGAGCCGGTGGCGCTAGAGAGCCTGGCGGCGGACAAGGTGCGCCTGCACCGCTACCACACCACCGACCGCGCGCTGCAGAACTGCCTGCTGCTGTGCAACTTTGTGCCGTGGACCATCGCCGAGCGCGTCGAACTGGTGAACGCCGCCGTGGGTTGGGACGTTTCCGCCGTCGAGCTGTTCAAGGTGGGCGAAAGGGCGCTCAACCTGGCGCGGGTGTTCAACCTGCGCGAGGGCCTGACCGCCGAGGACGACTGCCTGCCCGAGCGCTCCTATGGCCCCACCGCCAACGGCGCTCTGGCCGATGGCGGCATTGACCGCGAAGAGCTGCAAGAGGCCGTGCACCTGTTCTACGGCATGATGGGTTGGGATCCGGAGACAGGCGCGCCCACCGAGGGCACCCTGGAAGAGTTGGGCATCGGCTGGGCCATCGGCCACCTGCCCTACACCCCCTAGTGTCGAGTGCAGACAGAGGGCCCTGCGATCCGCAGGGCCCTTTCTTTTGCGCAGATGAATCGCCGGGCGCTCAGTTGCCGCGCCACTCCCCATCGGTGGGCAGGAACTGCCGCCAGTAGGCTGCCGACTGCACATTGTCGGGGATCACCTGGGCCTCCTGCTCATAGCGCTCGCGATGCAGGATCTCGAACCCCAGCCACACATCCTCGATGCCCGTGGCGCTGATGGTCTCCAACACGCGCCGGGGGTCCACAACGCCCTGGGCGTTGTACTCGGGGGTAAAGGGCCAGTGGCGCGAGTGACCTGCCTCGGTCTGTTGCAGGTGCACCAGGGGCGCATGGGCGCCCAGGGCCTCCAGCCAGGGGTAGGGGTCGCGTTCCAGAGGGTGCGGCGCGTGGCCCACATCCAGGCACAAGTGGATGGGGACGCCGGCCCGCCCATTCACCCGTTGGTGCAGATCACGGGCATGGGCGATGGTATAGCCCATCTCGCGGGGCACCGACATGGGCTCGAAGAACAGGTACGCCAGCCCACGCTCCTGGGCATACAAGCTCAACTCCTGCCAGAGACGAATCGCTTCGTCCACCCGCGCCTTGTATCGCTCCAGGTGGCTCACATCGTGCATCGAGAGGATGCCAAAATGGCTGCCCACCGTACGCGCCCCCAGGGCGACGCCCAGATCAATAAAGCGCTGGAAAAAGCGGAACCAGAGCGCCCGCAGATCGTCCTGCGGGAACATGAGGTGGTTCGTCCGCGAAAAGGTGCCGGTCATCAGGCTATGGATCTCGATGCCATAGCGCACCGTGGCCTCCTGGATCGCCTCGGTCTGGCGTTGGAGGATATCCTCCGGCCAAAAGGGGTGCAAGAGATCGGAGACCAATTGTACCGAGCGCAGGCCCATCTGCTCGCCCACGAGCTGGGCCCAGACCTCGGGCTCGGGAAAACGGTTGATGGCAAAGCACAGATTGGCCCCCAGTGTGAATCGCGTCATGGCAACTTCCTTGTCATCGAGAGTGTTGGCCGCATTGCCATCACTATACACCAGGTGAGAGCTGCGGCAAGTGGCCCACCCCAAGCCTGCGCAAGCGCCTCATCGCGCCCGCCTTTGCCTTGTCCGCTCGCGCCAAAGACGCTATACTCTCGCCAACAGAGGAGGCTGGATGGATTCACCAGATATGGAACGGCATCGAGAGCTGCTGGAACAGGGCGCTGCGGCCTATCACGCGCTACACCTGGACGAGGCTTTGGAGGCGTACCGGGCGGCGGCGGCGCTCGCGCCTGAGGGCTATGAAGCGCATCTAGGGACGGCGCGTACCCTGATGCGCATGCGCGAGCGCGACGGGGCGCTAGAGGCGGCCGGGCGCTGCATTGCCCTGGACGAGGGCCGCCCAGAGGCGTATGTTGTTAGGGGCGTCGTGCACTTTTTGGGCGATGACTTGGATCAAGCCGAAAGCGCCCTGAACGCAGCCCTGGAGCGCGCCCCGGATGAGCCCGAGCCGCTGCTCACCCTGGCCCAGGTGTACTGCGACCGCAACGAGCTAGAGCGGGCCGATGCTGCGCTGGCCAAGGCGCGCGAACAGATCGAGGCCATCGCGGATCCGGGCGAGCGCGATCAGTTGGCAGCCCTGGCATGGCACGTGGAAACGTATCGGCACCTCACGGCAGAGGACCAGACGGCGGCCTATGAGGCCGCCCAGCAGGTGATCGCTCTCGAGGAGGCCAACCCCTACGCCGCCTGCCTGGCCTACTCGAACCTGGGCATTATGGAGGCGCACGCCAGAAACCATCCGAGAGCCATCGAGTACCTCGAGCGCGCTTGCAAGGCCAACCCCCACTTTCATCGGGCGGCCAGCGCCCTGGGGCGCATCCTGCTGATGAGCGGCCAACCCGCGCGGGCTGCCGAGGTGCTGGAGCAGGTTGTGGCGCACAAGGACGCCGACACCGCCTTTACCCGCTATGCCTATGCCTTGGCCCTGGCCCGTTCGAGGCGGCGCCAAGAGGCCCGCGAGCAGTACGCCCTGGCGCTGGATCAGGGTTTGAGCGGCGCAAGCCTTTGGATGGCGAGCTGGCAGCGCCTCTGGCTCCATGATGCGGTGCGCTATGGCTTGATCGGCGCCGCCCTGCTGGCCGCGCTGCTGTGGGTGCTGCTGGGCAACCCCTCCACGCAAGCGGTCACCCTGGCGGTGATGATCGTGATGTTGCTGGTCTTGCAGCGCGTGGTGGGGCGCAGGCGCTAGGTGCCAGGGCCGCACCGGCGCATGAGAAAGGGAGCAGGGCTGTGAAGGTAGGTAGGTTGGCTCGCATCGTGCTCCTGGGCGCCTGTCTGGGGCTCTTGGCCCTGTCCTTGGGGCCGGCCGCTTGGGCGAAGCGCCCCTTGGCCTACACGATCTTGCCGGGCGACACGCTGCCGGGCATTGCCGCCCGCTACGGCATTCCCCTGGATGCCCTGCTGCGCGCCCACGGCCTCAGTCTCTCCGACACCCTCTATGCCGGCGACACGCTGCTGCTGCCCCTGGCCCCGGTTGCCGAGCGGCATACCGTCGCGCCCGGCGAAACGCTGCCGATCATCGCCGCCCGCTACGGAGTCGCGACGACACAGATCGCCTGGCGCAATGGCCTGGCAGACCCCCAACGCCTGACCGCTGGCAAGGCACTTGTCATCCCCGATGTAACGGGCGAGGCCCTGGCGCTCGAAACGGCCCTCGTCTGGCCCGTGGCGGGCCAACGCGTGCAGGGGGCAGTACGGGTCAGCGGTTGGGGGCAGAGCTATGACAACGAACTGGTGCTGCGTATCCAGGCCGCCGATGGTACGGTGGTGGCCGAGGGCCGCGCCGCCATCCATGCCGAAATCGGCCAGCTCGGCGCCTTTGCCACGACCCTGAGACTGCCCGGAGATATGGCCCCGGCCCAGGCGTTGCTGCTGACGGTGCTGCGCCGCGAGCGCGAGACGGGCGGCCTCGCGCCGGTGGAAAGCCTGCCGGTGGTCTCTCGTTAGCGCCGCCGGCCTGTGCGCTTCGGGGCGTGCTTTGCGCTGCGCCCCCGCCTGTGCTACCATCGCCCCGAGAGAAGCCGAACGTCTGGAATCAACAGGATAGGGGCTGCCGTGCAGACCTTGCGCGCTTGGAGACACTTTTCCTTTCGCGATGCCCTTTCGGACCCACGGCCGTGGGCGCGCGTGTTGAGCATTGCGGCCTTGTGCGCCCTCATCGGCGCACCCGTAGGCGCTATTCTGGGGCTGTTGGGCGGCGTGTATGGCAGCGCCTTTATCCTTGCTGCCTTGATCGGCTACCTGATGCTGCGCAGCCTGATTGCCGGGCTCATGGTTCTGATCGGCCTGATCTTTATCCTCCCCTTTGCCGCTTTGCCCTTCCAGGTCGGTTTCACCCCGACCTTTCTTGATCTGGTCCTGCTGGCCGTGTTCTTTGTCTGGGCGTCTCGCGTGGCCGCCCGCAAAGAGCGCGAGTTTCGCGCCTTGTCGCCCACCCTGGGGGTGTTGGTGTTTGTGCTGCTGGCCGTCTTCTCGTTCATCGCGGGCCTGAGCCATGCCCCTCTGACGGCGAACGTCATCCGGCACTTTTTCGAGATTCTGCTCAGCATCCTGACCTTTGTGCTGGTCATCAATGCGGTGCGCACCGCCCCACAACTGCGCCTGGTGACCACGGTGATTATCCTGGCCGCGTGTGTCGCCGCGCTCATCGGCATCGTCCTCTACTTTCTGCCCGAGGAGATCAGCGTGCGGGCGCTCTCGGCGCTGCGCGTGGTCGGGTATCCCTCCGGCTCGGACGTGCTGCGCTACATTGAAGACGATCCGTCTCGCGCTCTGCGGGCCGTCTCCACCTCGATTGATCCCAACGTGCTCGGCGGCGCGCTCATCTTTGGCGCAGCGATCACCGTCAGCCAGATCTTTGCGCAAGCGCCCGTGCTGCCCAAAAGGTGGCTCGGGGGCATGGCCTTGAGCATGGTAACCTGCCTTTTCTTGACCTACTCGCGAGGCTCTTTTGCCGGCCTGGCCGCGGCAATCGGGCTATTGGCCCTCTTGCGCTATCGCCGTTTGCTCTGGGTCGCGCTGCTCTGCCTGGCCCTGATCCTGGTGTTGCCCCCAACGCAGGCCTACGTGGATCACTACATCAGCGGCATCCGTGGCCAGGATCTGGCCACCCAGATGCGCTTTGGCGAGTACAAGGACGCTCTGATCCTCATCGGGCGCTATCCCTGGTTCGGGGTCGGCTTTGCCGGCACGCCAGACGTTGACACGTATCTGGGCGTCTCGAATGTGTATCTGCTCATCGCCGAGAATATGGGTGTGGTGGGGCTGACGGCCTTTCTAGCCACCCTGTTCACATACCTGGGCAAGGTGATCGGGGCGCTCCGCGCTCGCGCGACGCGTGCCCAGGTATCTGCCACCTCGCTGGGCTTTTTCCTTGCCGTCGTTGGCGCCATGGTCGGCGGTATGCTTGACCATTATCTGTTCAACCTGGTGTTCCCCCACGCCTCAACCCTGCTCTGGCTCACTCTGGGGCTAGGCGTTGCCAGTCTGCATCTCGATCTATCCGCCCCTGGCTCGGTAGATCGCGCGACAGAGACCCCCTTGCTCCAGGTGATTGCCCCCTCCAACGAACCCTAGCCTTTTGGCTGGGAGTGTGGGCTGGCATCCTGCCACTGCGCGCGCTTGTCACAACAGACGGCGCCTGTGCATTATGTAAACTAGGCAGTATATCCCAATCCACGCACCCCCGTTTGGTGCAACTGCTCAGAGGGCTGCTTATGGCGCGCTCGGATGTCTGTCTCTCGCTGTTCTATATGCTACAGTAACATATTTTCCAGGTGCACGGCGGCGTAGACAAGAGTATCGAGCAGCCTCCCCTCGAGGGTGTTTGCCAAGCCGCGCCGAATACGGTATCATGCTAATGGCCTGTGCCCGGCGCACGGGGCCAAAGCTGTTGTGGATAAGGAGCTACGCTTGGCACGGATGGGAAGGGTCGCCCGGGTAATGGGTGTGGTGGTGGATGCGCAGTTTGCCGTGGGGGACCTGCCCAGCATCAACAGCGCCCTCCTGGTGCAGCGCCCCAACCACCCCGATCTGGTGCTCGAAGTACAAGAACACGAGGACGCCCGCACGGTGCGTTGCATCGCCATGTCGTCTACCTCTGGCCTGCGACGCGGCCTGCCCGTGCTCGATACAGGCGCTCCGATCCAGGTGCCCGTGGGCGATGCGACGTTGGGGCGTATGTTCAACGTGCTGGGCGAACCGATTGATCTGGAGCCGCCTCTCCCTGCCGATGTCAGGCGGCGTCCGATCCACATGGACAGCCCTCCCCTACACCGCCAGCAGCTCTCTACGGCGATCCTCGAAACCGGCCTCAAGGTCGTGGACTTGTTGACTCCTTATGGCCAAGGCAGCAAGATCGGGCTCTTTGGAGGCGCGGGCGTCGGCAAGACCACCCTGGTGATCGAGCTGATCCGCCACAGCACCGAAGACCAGAGCAGCGTGGCGCTGTTTGCCGGCGTAGGCGAGCGCACCCGTGAGGGCAACGACCTCTGGCAGAGCATGGCCGAAAGCGGCGTTCTGGGGAATACGGTTCTGGTCTTTGGGCAGATGAACGAGCCGCCCGGCGCGCGCCTCCGCACGCCCCTTACGGCCTTGACGATGGCCCAGTATTTCCGCGATGAAGCGCAAAAGAACGTCCTGCTCTTTATTGACAATGTGTACCGTTATGTCCAGGCGGGCGCCGAGGTCTCGGCGCTGTTGGGACGCCTGCCCAGCGCTGTGGGCTACCAGCCGACCCTAGCCACCGAGATGGGGCGCCTACAAGAGCGCATCACCACCACCGCCAGAGGCGCCATCACCTCGGTGCAGGCGATCTATGTGCCGGCCGACGACCTTACCGACCCGGGCGTGGTGGCGGCCTTTAGCCATTTGGACGCCATCACGGTGCTCACCCGGCGCCTTTCGAGCCAGGGCTTTTACCCCGCTGTGGATCCGCTCGAATCCTCCTCCAAGATGCTGGAGGCGCGCTATGTGGGCGAGCGCCATGTGCGCATCGCCAACGAGGTCCGTTCGGTGCTGGCCCAATACGAGGCCCTACAAGATATCATTTCGATCCTGGGCACCGAAGAACTCTCAGAAGAGGACCAACTCGTGGTGCGCCGAGCGCGGCGGTTGCAGCGTTTTTTGACCCAGCCGTTCTACTCTACCGAGCAATTCACCGGCATTCCGGGCACCTTTGTGCCGCTGGAAGAGACCCTCAGGGGCTTTGAGGAGATCCTGGCCGGCGAGCACGATAGCCTGCCGGAGCAGGCATTCTACATGGTGGGCGCCATCGAGGATGCGGTGCGCAAGGCCGAGACACTATGAGCGAGGAGCTTTTATCGGTACGGCTGAGGGTCATCACCCCAGAGCAGGTCGTGTACGATGGCCCTGTGGATTGGGCGCAGATTCCTCTGGAGGACGGGCTCCTGGGGGTGTGGCCGGAGCACGCCCCTCTGGTGGCCTGCACGGGCTCTGGAGAGCTCGAGTTCTCTATCGCAGGCGTCGTGCAGCGGTTGCACATCGGCGCAGGGGTGCTACGTATAGATGGCTCCCACTGCGTTGTTATGTATGGCGCCACAGCGACCTCGCCGCAGCCTGAGCGTGACCTGGAGGCCCTGGCGGCGCGCATGGAAGAAACGCTGCACACACGCCTCTCTGACAGAGAGGTAGAAGAGCTGCAGCAGCCATGATCGGCGCAACGGTAGCCAGGTTTGCGCTGGGTTTGCTGCTAGGCCTCGCGTTCGGCTGGGGCCACCTGTACCTGCTGCGCCGAGCCCTCGAACGCAGCGCTGCGAGCGAGCGGGCGCGCGCGCGCCAGCAGATCGTCAGGGGCCTGCCCATCCGCGTGCTGCTCTGGGCGCCCGCCGCGATCATCGCGGGGTACGCCGGATTGCCGGCTTGCGTAGGGCTGCTGGTAGGAATGGTGGCCGGCCGATGGCTGCATTGGCGTAACATGATGCAACTGAGCTAGCGGATGGGCAAGGTGCGGCTGTGGGCATAGACAGTGTGTTCCCTCGGACGGTGTTCGAGATCGGCCCCATAGCGATCACGACCACCCTGCTGACCACCTGGCTTGTCGTCGCCATGCTGAGCGTGCTGGCTGTGATCGTGCATCGCCGCTTTCGCGTGTGGGAGCCCGACCTATGGCAGTTGACCATCGAATACGTGGTCGAATATGTCGAGAATCTGATCGCCGACACGGTAGGGCGCGCGCTGCCGGATGCCGTTTCGTATCTGACGACCATGATCTGCTTTATTGCGCTGGCCAACTTGTTGGGGGTGCTGCCGCTGCTGCAAGCGCCCACCAGCGACCTGAATACCACTATGGCCCTCTCGCTGGTATCCTTGGGCTCTACCCACTATTACGGCGTGCGGCATCGCGGGCTCAAGGCGCAGCTCTTGAGTTTCTTCGAGCCGGTGGCCATCCTGTTGCCGCTGAACATCATCGGGCAACTGAGCCGCATGTTCTCGATGGCGCTGCGTCTCTTTGGCAACGTCGTCGCCGGCGAGATCATCGGCGCCACTATGTTTATGCTCCTGCCCGCATTGGCGCCCTTGCCACTGAATATGCTGGGCATGATCACGGGCCTGTTGCAGGCCCTCGTATTCACTGTGTTGACCGTTGTCTTTGTCGTGGATGCCATGCGGCTTGATGACTGAGCAACTGCCCAGATCGAGACCATCGAAAAGGAAAGGAACGCCTCGATGCAGCCAGAACAGCAACTCCAGTTTGCCATTGTAACCACCATCGTCGTAGGCGCGGCCATCGTGTTCGGCACGATCACCGCCGCCATCATGGAGGGCCGGGCCGTCAACCGGGCCTTTGACAACATGGCGCGCCAGCCTAGCGTCGCGGATCGGATTCGCGGTCTGCTCTTTGTGGTGTTGGCCTTGCTCGAATCCACCGCCATCTATGTCCTTCTGATCTGCCTGATTCTGCTGTTTGCCAATCCTTTCGCCGGGATGTTTGGACTGTAGGGAGGGCGCGTGGATGCTCGAATTTGACTGGCCCACACTGCTCTTTCAGATTCTCAACTTTGTTGCGCTGCTCCTGATCCTGAACCACTTGGTGTTCAAGCCGTTGCGCGCCAAGCTGACGGAGCGAGGCCGCACCCTCAGTGATACGCTCCAGGCCGCCCAAGACCAGGAGGCGGAGGCCGCGCGCATGCGCCGCGATTGGGAGATCCGCCGCAACCAGGCCGAGAGAGAGGCAGAAGAGATCATTCATGCTGCCGAGCTCGAAGCGGAGCGGCGGGCGGCGCACATTATCGAAGAGGCCCGCATCCGGCTCGACCACATCAGCGAAGAGATGCGCGACGACCTGGTGCGGCAGCGTGACGAGATCCTGGCGCGCCACTATGACGAGGTATTGAACACCGTCATGGCGCTAGCGGGTAACGTGGTGCAGGCAGTGACCACCCGGCGCGCCCATGATGACCTGGTAACCAACTTTTGCGCCAGCATCTTTCAGATCCCCCAGCCCGAGATCGAGGTCTATCGCCACATGATGGCGGGGCGCATGGCCAGCGCTCGCGTCGAGACCCCGGTGGCCCTTTCTGATGAGCAGGCCAAGACGTTGACCGACACGCTCTCGTCGCTGATTGACCAGCGCGTCGAGCTACAGGTAACCATCAACCCGGCGCTGATCGCAGGCATCTCGGTGCGCCTGGCGGACCGTCTGATTGACAACAGTGTGCGGCAGCAGCTTTTGGGGATTCGAGAGCGCGTGCGCGCCGATCTGATGCAGCACGCGGGAGCATAGGTACAGTAATGAATGAGCACAGCAATGGACTCTCGCCCCAGGAACCGAGCGCAGCCGATGACCCTGCTGGCGGGGCCGCCGTGAACGGGCTCTCCGGATCACAGCCGCAGGAGAATGGGGCGATGCGCCCTCTACAGCTCTTGCTAGAGGTTGTCGGCAACACCTGTCAGGGTGATAGTCCGGTGTTGCGCGCCGAGGATCTGGAGATCGCCCCCCAAGCGCCCGGCGACGCGCCCGTTCTGTGGGGCCAAGCCGACGATGCAACCGAAGCCCTGCCCCCCGCCATGATCGAGCGCCTGCGGATCCGCCCGGCAGCATCCATTGCCGAGATGCTGGAATCGGTAGAGCAGCAGGGGCGCTCGGCGCGGGTACGGATGGTCGCCCGCGAAGTGGGCGTGGTGCGGCAGGTGGGCGATGGCGTCGCCTCGCTCTGGGGGCTCCCCCAGGCCACCACAGACGAACTGGTGCTCTTTTCCAACGGCGTCCAGGGGCTGGTGATGAACCTGGATACCCTCCAGATAGATACCATTCTCCTGGGGCCTGATGCGGGCATCCAGGGCGGAGACACGGTCTGGGCCACCGGGCGGCGCATCATGGTGCCGGTGGGCGAGCGTCTGCTGGGGCGCGTTATCAACCCGATGGGCGAACCCCTGGACGACAAGGGCGCCATCTTTGTGGACGAGCGCCGTTTCATCGAACGACAGGCCCCGGGCGTCGTGGAGCGCCAGCCGGTTTCTGCGCCGCTGCACACCGGCATCAAGGCGATTGATGCCCTCATCCCCATTGGGCGCGGCCAGCGCGAGTTGATCATCGGCGACCGCCAGACCGGCAAGACCTCCATCGCCCTGGATACGATCATCAACCAGCGCGATACGGATGTGATCTGCGTCTATGTCAGCATCGGCCAGCGCAAGAGCTCGGTGCTACAGGTGCTGCGCATCCTGGAGGATGCGGGCGCCATGAGCAACACCATCGTCATGATGGCGGCGCCCGATGATCCCCCGGCGCTGGTGTACCTGGCGCCCTATGCCGGGGTCACGGTGGCCGAGTCGTTTCTGGATCGCGGCCATGATGTGCTGATCATCTATGACGACCTGAGCAAGCATGCCGATGCTTATCGCGAACTCTCGCTGCTGCTGCGCAGGCCGCCGGGCCGTGAGGCTTATCCCGGCGACGTATTCTACTTGCACGCGCGTCTGCTAGAGCGCGCCTGCCGGCTGAGCGATGCCGAGGGCGGCGGCAGCATCACCGCGCTGCCTATCGTCGAGACGCGGCGCGGCAATATCTCTGCCTATATCCCGACCAACTTGATCTCGATCACCGACGGGCAGATCTATGTCAGCGCCGAGTTGTTCAATGAGAACATCAAACCGGGTGTTGATGTGGGCCTGTCGGTCTCGCGTGTGGGCGGCGCCGCACAGACCCAGATCATGCGGCGGGCCAGCGGGCAGCTCCGCCTGACCCTCGCCCAATACGAAGAGGTGGCTCATTTTAGCCGCTTTGGCACCGAGATTGACCGGGCCACCCGCCAACAGATCGTGCGCGGCGAGAGATTGCGCGCGGTGCTCAACCAGCCGCCCTATCAGCCGCTGCCTCTGGCGCGACAGGTCTTGATCCTGCGGGCCGTTGACCTGGGCTATCTGGACGAGGTGCCCGTCTCTGAGATCGGGCGCTTTGAGCAGGAGCTGTGGCAGTATGCGGAGCAGGAACATCGCGGGCTCATACGCGCCATCGAGAATGAACTGTACATGACGCCTGCCATCGAGCAGGAGCTGCGCCAGGCCATCGAGGGCATGGCCGAGCAGTTTTCGTAATATGGAAGATATCGAGCGCATCAAAGAACGCCTGGAGAACATCCAGAGCGTCGAGCCGATCATCACCTCGTTGCGCACCATCGCCGCCGGCGGCTGGCGGCAAGCGCTCCGCCGACGGCAAGGCAGCGAGGGCTATAGCCGCTATCTGGGCGAGGTGATGGCGGCGACCCTGCCTCATGTGTCGCGCCGCGATCTGGCGCGCCTGCTGATCGCACCTGCCGAGACGACCCCGCGCCGCCCCTTGATGCTGGTGATCGCCTCGGAGCGTGGGCTGTGCGGCGCCTATAATGACCTGGTGGCGCGTGGGGCCGAGCAGGTGATCGCGCGCCAACGCCTGCAGAGTGACGAGGTGCTGATCGCTACCCTGGGCGCCCGCGCCGCGACCCATTTCCGCAGGCAGGGCCTCGATCCATATTTGAGCTATGAGCTGCCCGTCACCCGCGTTGCCTCGCTCGAGCTTGTGCGCGCGCTGGGCGAGGAACTGCACCTGGTCTTGCGCGAGGGCCGCGCCGATGCGGTATTCCTCGTCTACTCACCCTATCGGCCGGCGCTGATCGCACCGCCCATCGCCGAGCGCTGGCTCCCCAATGATGTCTCGATGCTGCCCGGAGAAGAGGCCTCGTGGCCCGAGCCCTCTATCGAGACAGAGCCCCGGCGCCTGTTCGAGAGGGCCGTCAACGAGTGGACCTTGAGCCGCCTCTACCGGGTCGTGATGGAGGCGGCGGCCAGCGAGCAGGCGGCGCGCTATCGCGCCATGGATGCCGCCAGTACCAACCTGGAGCGCGTCATCGCCGAGCTGACTCTCGAGTACCACACGGCGCGACAGCACGCCATCACGATGGAGATGCTAGACCTGGCGGCGGGCGCCGAGAGCATGGCAGCGCCTCTCGGCGGCGAGATCGGGCGATACTAGCCGAGACGCGCCGATGCCAGAACCACCGCGCCACCTCCCCATCACGATCCAAGAGAGCACACCATCATGCAGACCATGTGGAACCGCGTCGTACTGCTGACCTGTGGCATGGCCTTTGGCTGGGGCCTGGCGAACTATTGGTCTGCCCCCTGGGCAGAGATCGGCAAACACCGTTATCGCCTCATCGCCAGCGCCGCTATCGGGCTCTTGCTCACAGCAGGGCTCGCCTGGCAGCAGCTTGGCAGCGGGCTCGTCGCCCTGGGGATGCTGGCAGGCAGCGCCGCCATCTCGTATGCCGCCAATGCCAAGCAACTCGGCAAGCCGGTGGCGCCGCTATATGAGCGGCCCGAGATGCCGCCCGGGCAAGAGACGGCGCCCGGCGTCGTGCTGGTGGCGAATGCCGAGCCCGAGGGCTATGCGGGCCCCTCGCCCTGGGCCGAGCGACTGCGCCAGGAGCGCCCTGGACCCCACTGGCTCCTGCGGCCCTACCTGTGCCAGCGCATCCGCAGCGCCTATCGCCGGATGCCCGCCGGGGCGCCATCCTGGCGTGCGCTGGGGGACCTGGAGGTGCAGGTGCAGGAGCGCCTGGGAACGCGCGCCGTGGTGCGCGCCGCCCTGCTCTGGGGCGAGCCCTCGCCGCCCGACGTATTGCGCAACCTGGCCCAGCAGGGGCGCCGCCGTTTGGTCATCCTGCCCGTTGACCTGGAGCCCGCTCATATAGTAGACTTGCGGCAGGGCGTGGTGGAAACGCGGCTGCGCGAGGCGGGCGTTGCCGTGGAAGTGCTGCCCGGCTGCACGGTGGGGGTCTGGCAGAGGGCGCAAAGCGAGGCGAACCTGGCCCTCTTGCGGCGGGGCGAGAGTCCGGTCGAGGCGCCTCCGCTGGAGCCCGCCACGGTCGAGGGCGTGAGCGCCCACATCATGGAGCAGCTATAGGCGCCGCCCGCTCGTGGCCGGGCGTGTGTGGCGCCCCACCGCCAACCTCGCAAGAAAGGATCGCCAGATGGCAAGCGCCCAGGTCGAGCCAACCACGATCATCATCTTGGGCGCCTCGGGAGACCTGACCCGGCGCAAGCTCGTGCCTGCCTTTCACAGCCTGAACTGCGAGGGGCTGCTGCACCCCAACACCCGCATCGTCGGGGTGGCGCGCAGTGAGCTCTCGCGCGACCAGCTCCTCGACGACCTCTATGAGGGGGTGCAGAGCTACTCCCGCCTCAAGCCCGGCATGTGCGAGCGGTGGGAGCAGTTCGCGGATCGAGTGCATTATCTCTCCGGCGACTATGACGACCCCGACACCTACCGCCGCCTGGAGGCCTTGCAAGCCGAGTTGGATGCGGGCGGCCCCCCGGCCCCCAACCGCCTGTTCTACCTGGCGATCCCGCCCCTGCTCTACCCCATTGTCATTGAGCGCATCGGCCAGGCCGGGCTGAACCATCGCCCAGGGGCCTGGATGCGCATCATTGTGGAAAAGCCCTTTGGGCACGACCTGGCCAGCGCCCAGGCCCTCAACCACCAGATCCATGCTGTATTCGACGAGAGCCAGGTCTATCGTATTGACCACTATCTGGGCAAAGAGACGGTGCAGAATATCCTGCTCTTTCGCTTTGGCAATGCGATCTTTGAGCCCTTGTGGAACCGCAACTATATAGACCATGTGCAGATCACGATGGCCGAAGGCGTGGGGGTAGGCCACCGGGGCGGCTACTATGATCGCGCCGGTGTGCTGCGCGACATGTTCCAGAACCACCTGCTCCAGCTCCTGACCCTCACCGCCCTCGAGCCGCCTTCCGTGCTCACTGCCAAGACCCTGCGCGACCAAAAGGTGCAGGTGTTACACGCCATTCGCCCCTTGCGCCCCGAAGATGGCATCTATGGGCAGTACATTGGCTATCGCGGTGAATCCCATGTCGCCCCGGAATCCGATACGCCCACCTTTGTCGCCTTGCGGCTCTGGGTGGATAACTGGCGCTGGCAGGGCGTGCCGTTCTATGTGCGCACGGGCAAGCGGCTCTCCGCTACGACCACCGAGATCACTCTCGAGTTCAAGGCTGTGCCGCATCATCTGTTCTCGGGGACCACCGGCCTGCCCCCCAACCGCCTCTCCCTCATCATCCAACCCAACGAAGGCATCCACCTGCGCTTTGAGACCAAGCGCCCCGGCGCCGGTATGCAGACCGAGCCTGTGAATATGGTGTTCCGCTATGGCGAGCACTTTGGGGACTATGCCCTCCCCGACGCCTATGAGCGTTTGCTGCTGGACGCCCTGCAGGGCGATGCCTCACTCTTTGCTCGCAGCGACGAGATCGAGCTGGCCTGGCAGCTCACCGACCCCCTGACGGTCGGCGTCAGGCCGCACCTCTACGAGCCGGGCAGCAGCGGGCCGGAGGCCGCCGGCCGGTTCCTGCTGGACGATGGGAGGCGCTGGTTCCCTCTGGATGCCAACCACCCTCACGTCTATGCCGAGGACGACGACGCCGGGTGACCCGCGCCGATAGAGCACGCCCATAGTCGCCTTTTTGACGCCCACAAGACGGGGGTATATCATTTTCTGTCAGTTGTGCGTTGCGCCTGGTCACTGTGCGCCCGGCGACGGGTGCAAGTGCTGGAGCAAAGATGAAACGAGTCGGTCAGATCGCCGGCCTTGCGACGGAGCTGGGGGTCACGATGGGGTTGACCTCGGCGGGTCTGGTGTTCCTGGGGCTCTGGGCAGGGCGCCAGTTGGACGCCTTGTTGGGCACCAAGCCCTATGCGACCATCGTGTTGCTGGTGTTGGGCGTCATCGCGGGACAGGTGGCCATCATTCGCCTCGCCGTCCGCTCACGCCAGTATCTCTTGCAGCAAGAGGAACACGCGTTCACCCTGCGTGACGCGACCACGGGGCTGTTGACGGCGGCCAAGGCCCTGGCGCTGGTGGCGCTGCCGGCCCTGCTGCGCCTGTTGGGGCTCTGGCTGGATCATGCGCTGGATACGGGAGTGCTCTTTTCCCTGGCCCTGGTCGTCATCGGGCTGGTCGTCGGTGTGGCGGGCCTATTGCACCTGGCCGAATCGGTGCGCTCGCCTGCCTCCAAGAGGTAGCCGTATGCTGAAAAAGATGCTGTTTGTATTGTTTGCACTGGCGGTTATTGGGGCCAACCTGTATCCGCCGTTGCGGCTGGACCATGTCTCGGTCGAGATCGAGGCTGCGCCCATTGTGACGTTCGGGCCGTTCATCATCACCAGTACGATCTTTACCACCTGGCTGGCCATGGCCGGGCTGGCCGCACTGGCGTATTTTGGCTCCCGGCGCCTGGTGGCGAGCCCCAGTGCAGGCTCGCTGCAGAACATTATCCAGACCGCCTTTGAGGCCCTGCTGGACTTTGTGGAGCGCTTTGCCGGACCCCTGGCCAGGGCCTACTTTCCCGTGGCGGCCAGCTTTTTCCTGTTCGTGCTCACCCTCAACTGGCTATCGCTGCTGCCCGGCTTTGGGAGCATCGGGCTGTGGCAGCAACACGGCGAGGAGCGCGTCTTTGTGCCCCTGCTGCGCGGCGCCAACGCCGACCTGAATACCACGGTGGCGCTGGCCCTGGTCTCGGTGATATCAGCGCAGGTCTTTGGCATGCGCGTGCAGGGCTCTCTTGCGTATCTCGAACGCTTTGTCCGCGTTGGGGCCTTTGTCGAGTTCTTTCGGCGGCTCTTCCGCGAGAGTAAGTTCCACCCGGGCTTGCTGCTCAGCGGCCTGCTAGACTTTTTCATCGGCCTGCTGGAGATATTCGAGGAACTGACCAAGATCATCTCCTTTTCCTTTCGTCTGTTCGGGAACGTCTTTGGCGGCGAGGTGTTGCTGCTGGTCATGGCGTTCATCTTGCCCTATGTGATCTCGATCCCCTTTATCGGGTTGGAGATCATGTCGGGGTTCGTGCAAGCGCTGATCTTTGCCGTGCTGAGCACGGCCTTTGCCGTGCGCGCCGCCACGGCCCACGGCGAGCCCGCCCGCTCGGAGGACGGGCTCGCGCACTGAGCCTGGCTATCATACTATCTGAAGGAGCCTTTACATGGAGATCACCCCTGACCTGGTCGCGGGTCTGACCATCGCCCTGGGCAGCATCGGGCCCGCCCTGAGCATCGGCAAGCTCGCCTCCGCCGCAATGGAAGCGCTCGGGCGCAACCCCGAGGCCGAGCGCGCCGTGAGCACCAACCTGATCATCGCCCTGGCCTTTACCGAGGCTATCGCCATCTATGCCCTGGTGGTGGCCCTGGCCGTCAAGTTCGTCAGCTAGGACAAGGGCGGAAAGGAAACGCCGGTGGGAGAATTGGGACTGGATCTGCGTTTGCTGCTTTCGCAGGCCGTCAACTTTTGCTTGATCGCTTTTATCCTGCATCGCCTGCTATACAAGCCGTTATTGGCCAATCTGGAGGCGCGCGCCCGGCGCGTGCATGAGGGCATGGAAAAGGCAGACGAGGCAGACCGGCTGCTGGCCGAGGCCCAGGCCCGCTACAAGGCCGAGATCGAGCGGGCGCATCGCGAAGCCCACGAGATCGTGGAGCAGGGCACGCGCACAGCAGAGCAGCACCGCCAGGAGTTGCTGATCGCCGCCCGCGACGAAGCCCAGCAGATCATCGCCCGCGCCCAGGCCGAGGCCCAGCGAGAGATGCGCCAGGGGCAGATCGCCCTGCGCCAAGAGATCGTGGACCTGACCATTGCCGCCGCTTCACAGGTGCTCGGCAAGAGCCTGCAAGAAGAGGAGCACCACCGCTTGATCGAAGAGTTCCTGGCCGAGGCCAGCCAGCTATGAGCGACTCGGCGCTGCACCAAGCATCCTCGCGCCCTACCCTGTCGGCTGCCATAGGCGACCCGGCGCTGCAGAGCGGGGATGCCCCCATCAACGCCCAGGTGCGCGTGGCGGTGGCCCTGCATGCGGACGAGCAGGCCCGCCTACAGGCAACCCTCGAGCAGTTGGTCGGGCGGCCTGTGGTGCTCGATGTGCAGCAGGATGCCGGCATCTTGGGAGGGGTCTGGGTGCGCATGGGGGACATGGTCATAGATGGCACCCTCAAGGCGCGCCTGGAGGAGCTGGATGAGCTGCTGTGCGCCCAGTGTCACCTGCTCCTGGTGGCCGAGGACGCCCCCGCAAGGAACCGCCCATGAGCGACGCGCCCATCTCGCCCGAGGAGGCCAACGAGGCCATCGAGGGCCTGAGAGAAGAGATCCAGAGCTACCGCCACAGCCTGCACGCCGTATCCGTCGGCAGCGTGACCGATGTAGACGAGAGCATCGTGCGCATCTCGGGGCTGCGCAACTGCATGGTCGGCGAGGTGGTGCGCTTTGAGAACGGCGCCCAGGGCATGGCGCTGAACCTGGAGGACGATAGCGTGGGCGCCATCGTCCTGGGGCCCCACGCGGGCATCCTGGAAGGCAGCAACGTCACGGCCCTGGGGCGCGTCATGTCTGTGCCCGTGGGCGCGGGGCTGCTGGGCCGCGTCATCAACCCACTGGGCGAGCCGCTCGACCGCAAGGGTATCATTGCGGCCAGCGGCACCCGCGTCGTGGAGCAGGTGGCGCGGGGCATCATCGAGCGCGCCCCCATCACCCAGCCACTCTACACGGGCGTCAAGGCCGTGGATGCTTTGGTGCCCATCGGGCGCGGCCAGCGCGAGTTGATCATCGGCGACCGCCAGACGGGCAAAACGACCCTTGCCATTGATGCGATCATCAACCAGGCCCACGATGATGTACTATGTGTGTATGTGGCCATTGGACAAAAGCTGAGCAGCGTGGCGCGGGTGGTGGATACCCTCGCCAGGCACGGCGCCCTGGAGCATACGGCGGTGGTGGTGGCCGAGGCCAGCGCGCCGGCGGCGCTGCAATATCTGGCGCCCTATGCCGGCTGCGCCATCGCCGAGGCCCTGGTGGAGCAGGGGCGCGATACGCTGATCGTCTATGACGACCTGACCAAGCACTCCTGGGCCTATCGCCAGCTCTCATTGCTCTTACGGCGCCCGCCCGGCCGCGAGGCCTATCCGGGCGACATTTTCTATCTGCACGCCCGGCTACTGGAGCGCGCCGGCCGCTTTGATGCCGCCTTTGGCGGGGGCTCGATGACGGCCCTGCCCATCGTCGAGACCCAACTGGGCGACATGGCCGCCTATATCCCCACCAACATCATCTCGATCACCGATGGGCAGCTCTTTTTGGAGACCGAGCTATTCAACGCCGGTGTGCGCCCCGCCGTAAACGCGGGGCTTTCGGTCTCGCGGGTGGCCAGCGCCGCCCAGAGCCCTGCCATGCGCCAGGTGGCGGGGCAGATCCGGTTGGATCTGGCCCAATATCGCGAGCTGGTGAGCTTTACCCAGTTTGGCACCGATCTGGATGCCGCCTCGCAGGCGGCGCTGGATCGCGGCGCCCGGCTGTTGGAGCTGATCAAGCAGGATCAGCACGTGTTGATCGAGCCACAGGATCAGATCGCCATCTTTTTCGCGGCGGCCCAAGGTTACCTGAACGATGTCCCGCTAGAGGCCGTGGCCGAGTTCGAGACCCAGTTCATCCGTTTCATGCAGCAAGAGGCCCAGGGCGTGCGCAACGCCATCCTGTTCGAGCAACGCCTTACGCCCGAGATCGAGCAGAGCCTGCGCCTGGCCCTTGACCGGTTCCTCGAATCGGTCTGGCGTCAGGAGGAATAGGGAAATGCCGCCGCTACGCGAGATCCGCGACCACATGCAGAGCATCGAGAGCATCGCCAAGGTCGTGCGCGCCCTAGAGGTAGTCTCTACGGCCACCAGCCACCGCCTCCAGGAGCGGGTGGAGCGCACCCAATCCTACGCGACGCGCTCGTGGGAGCTGCTTTCGCACCTGGCCGCCGCCGATGACGCCGTGCTCGCGCAGCACGTCGCCCTCAAGGGACACGGCCAGAGCGGCCCCACCGGGCTCCTGCTGTTCAGCAGCAACCGGGGCATGGCGGGCGGCTATGACGCCAATGTGATCGCCAAGGCGCTGGAAACCATCGAGAGCGCCGCCAACGGGGTGACGTTGATCACCATCGGGGCCAGGGGTCACGAGGCTATGTTGCGGCGCGGGCTCGAGATCGTGGCGGATTTCAGCCTGCTGGACGAGCGCTCCGAGCTGGAGGACGCGACCCCCCTGGCGTCCCTGGCGCTGGAAGGGTACGAGCAGCGCAGGTTCGAGCGCGTGGCCCTGGTCTATACCGAGTTCCACAAGGGCGCGCTCTTGCGGGCCAGGGTGCGCCAGATCCTGCCGGTGCAGGTGGCCCCGGTCTCGCGGGTGCGCCAATACATCATCGAGCCCGACGCCACGCAACTGCTCGAGATGCTGCTGCCGCGCATCATTCGCTTTCAGATTCACGCGGCCTTGCTCGAATCCTTTGCCGCCGAGCACGCCAGCCGTGCGGTGGCCCTGCGCATGGCCACCAACAACGCGGATGAGGTCATCCTCCACTTGACCCAGGATTATAACAAGGGGCGCCAGCAGGCCGTGACCGAGGAGATGCTGGACATCCACTCGGGAGCAGCGGCCCTGGAACGCCGGAGATAGAGGGTATGTTAGAACGTTCGGAAGGATATGTGGTGCAGGTGATCGGCCCGGTGGTGGATATCGCCTTCCCCGGCCAGTTGCCCCCGATCAACCAGGCCATCGAGATCGTCACGACCGATGGCCCGCATCTCGTGGTCGAGGTGCAGCAACACCTGCGCAACCACTGGGTACGCGCTGTGGCCATGGGCCCCACCGAGGGGCTGCGCCGGGGCATGCGCGCCCTGGATCGGGGCGAGCCGATCACCGTGCCCGTGGGCGAGGCTGTACTGGGGCGCATGTTGAACGTGCTGGGCGAGCCCATAGACAACCTGGGCCCCGTGAACGCCACCGAGCGCCTTTCCATTCACCGCTCTCCTCCGCCTTTTGCGGAGCAAACCATCGGGATCGAGCTCTTTGAGACGGGCATCAAGGCCATTGACCTGCTGACGCCCTTTCCGCGCGGCGGCAAGATCGGCGTCTTTGGCGGCGCAGGCGTGGGCAAGACGGTCATCATCTATGAGCTGATCCGCAACATCGCCTATGAGCACGGCGGCTATTCGGTCTTTTGCGGCGTGGGCGAGCGCAGCCGCGAGGGCAACGACCTCTGGCACGACATGCAGGATGCGGGCGTGCTGGACAAGGCCGCCCTGGTGTTTGGGCAGATGAACGAGCCCCCGGGCGTTCGCTCGCGGGTGGCACTGGCCGGGCTCACCATCGCCGAGAGCTTTCGCGACCAGGGCATGGACCTGCTGTTGTTCATAGACAACATCTATCGCTTTATCCTGGCGGGCACCGAGGTCTCGGCGCTGTTGGGGCGCATGCCCTCCTCCGTGGGTTACCAGCCCACCCTGGCCGCCGAGGTGGGCCAGCTCGAAGAGCGCATCACCTCCACCCAGCGCGGCTCGATCACCTCGGTGCAGGCCGTATACGTGCCCGCCGACGACTATTCCGATCCCGCCCCGGCCACGGTCTTTGCCCACTTGGATGCCACCATCGCCTTGGAGCGCTCCATCGCGGAGCTGGGCATCTATCCGGCCATTGACCCCCTGGCCTCGGGCTCGCGTATCCTGGACCCCAACCAGGTGGGCGAGGAGCACTATCGCACGGCGCGCCAGGTGCAGTCGGTCATCCAGCGCTACAACGACCTGCAGGATATCATCGCCATCCTGGGCCTGGAGGAGCTGAACACGGATGACCGCTTGCTGGTATCGCGGGCCCGCAAGCTGCAACGCTTTCTCTCGCAACCCCTGTTCGTGGCCGCCGGATTCACGCAGCGAGAGGGCCGTTATGTTCCCATCCGCGAGACGATCCGAGGCTTTCGCGCCATCCTGGATGGCGAGGTGGACGGCCTGCCGGAGCAGGCGTTCTACATGCAAGGCACCCTGGAGGATGTGCACAACGAAGCGGAGAGGTTGGCATCGTGAACGCCACGCTGGACGAGACGGCCAACGCCCAAGACCCGTCTTGGCACAAACCGAGCTTGCATGTTACGATTGTCACCGGCGAGCGAATCGTGTACGATGGGGTTGCCGACGGGTTGACGGCGCCATCGCTGTGGGGCTCTATCACCATCCTGCCCGATCACGCGCCACTATTGGCGATCCTGGAACCAGGAGAGCTGGATATCCGTCTGGGGAATCAGGAAGAGAGCCTGGCGGTGGGCGGCGGCTTTTGCGAGGTGCTGGATAACGAGGTCATCGTATTGGCGGACACGGCGGAGCGCGCCGCCGAGATCGATGCAGAGCGCGCCGAGGCCGCGCAGATGCGCGCCCAGATGTTGGCCGCCCGTTATCGGGATCGGCCCGAGATCGCGGCGGGGCACCGGCAAGCGCTGCTGCGTAACCGCGCCCGCTTGCGGGTGGCGCGCAAAGCCGCCAGGCGCCGCTAAAGTCGGCGCCCAACCATACCACTAACAATAGGAAGACAACATGCCCCTTGTGATTCGAGGTCGAGTCCCTCTGGCAGGCCATGTCGCCATCGGCGGGGCCAAGAATGCCGCCCTACCGATCATTGCAGCCAGCTTGCTCACAGCAGATGAAGTGCTGCTGGAGAATGTCCCCTTTATCGAGGACATTCGCATTATGGTCGAGGTGCTGCACAATCTGGGCGTCGCGGCGCGGTTCGAGGGCCCCAATACCTTGCGGATCAAGGCCACGCGCATCTCGCGCTCGGCGCTGCCCCGCGACCTGGCCGTCAAGATGCGCGCCAGCTTTCTCATCGTCGGGCCGTTGTTGGCCCGTTTCGGGCAGGCGCAAGCGCCCCACCCCGGCGGTTGCGCCATCGGCTCGCGCCCTGTGAGCGTGGACCTCAGGGGCTTTCAGACCATGAGCGCCCAGGTGCGGGCGGACGAGCAGGATTATATCATCACCGCGCCGCGCCTTCAGGGGCGCAAACTCTACCTGGATTATCCCAGCCACACAGGCACCGAGAATCTGTTGATGGCCGCCTGCCTGGCCGAGGGCACCACCCTGATCGAAAACGCCTCCATCGAGCCCGAGGTGGTGGATCTGGCCAATTTTTTGTGCGCCATGGGGGCGCGCATCTATGGCGCGGGCACCAACACCATTCGCGTGGATGGGGCCAGCCGCCTGCACGGCGCCGTCTACCGCGTGATGCCCGACCGCATGGAGGCGGGCACCTTTGCGCTAGCAGCCGTGGTCTCGGGCGGCCAGGTCTCGATGGATGGGCGCGTCGGGCGTTGGCTCGGGGCGCTCACGGGCAAGCTGCGCGATGCGGGCGCCGACGTGCGCGTCGATAGCGACATCTATGAGGTCACGGCCCCGCAGGCGATCCGCGCCGTTGACATCCAGACCTACCCTTATCCCGGGTTCCCCACCGATTTGCAGGCCCCTTTTACCGCCGCGATGACCCAGGCCAACGGTAACAGCTCGATCCACGAGACGATGTACGACGGGCGTTTGCAGTACATCGCCGAGTTGCGCCGCATGGGCGCCAATATCGCCGTCTCGGGCTCCGGGCGCACCGCCATGGTGCACGGCCCAACGCCCCTCGTCGGCGCGCCGGTCTGTGCGCTGGATATCCGCTCCGGGGCGGCCATGGTCCTGGCAGGGCTGGCCGCCGAGGGCAGCACCCAGATCGCCAATGTCGTGTACATTGACCGGGGCTATGAGGATATCTGCGCCAAGCTGCAAGGGCTGGGCGCGCAGATCACCCGCGAGGCCGAGGCCGACCACCCCTACCCCGTGGCCGATGCCCACGAGCCCATCGAGTGGGGCATGGTGCCCTACGGGGTAAATGGCGCCGGTTAGCCTCTGAGGGTGCAGACGTCGGCGCCCGCACTGTCGGGCGTTGCCTAGTTGCCTGCCCTGGGGCAACCTGTCCCCGCAAGTCCCATCCGTACCACATTTCGCTGCCCACCGCAGATGTGCTAGAATAATCCGGGAGGTAAAGTGGGCGTCATTGATACCATTAGCGCCGGGTTTCGCCTGGTAGCGCTCAAGCCGATACTGATGCTGATCCCCATCGTCTTGGACCTCTTTTTGTGGCTAGGCCCCCAGCTCTCCATAGCGCCGATCGTGATCAGCGCCACGGCCACCCTCGAAGAGTGGAGCGCATCGTTGGGCCAGGCGGGCGCCTCGCAAGCCAATATCGAATCGCTGCGCGCCAGCATCGAGCTGCTGCAGAGCAGCGGGCTGGAGCAGGCGAACCTGTTTCGGATGCTGGCTTGGGGCAGCAGCCTGGGCATGCCCAGCGTGGCAGGCGCTGAGCTGGCGCAGCCCGCGGGCGCAAGCATCCTCCAAGTCAGCGAGCTGTGGCAACTGATCCCGCTAGAGCTGCTACTGCTGGCGGGCGGCCTCTTGATCACGGCGGCGTTCTTGAGCCTCCTGGGCTGGCAGGTTCGAGGTGAACCGCTGGCGCTGAACCGGCTTGCAGGCTGGACCGCCGCAACCTGGCTGCGCCTGCTGCTCGTCCTGATCCCCATCGGGCTATTCATGCTCGCCACCCTGTTCATGGCCACAGTCTTTGCCCCGTTGGCCATCGTATTCTTGATCGGGCTGCTGTGGTTACTGTTGTATATCTGCCTGTTCCCCCAGGCCATCGCGTTGGCCGGCCATCAGCCGCTTGGGGCGGTGCTGAGCAGCGTCCAGATCGTGCGCATCAACTTGTGGCCCACCGCTCGCTTGCTGCTGCTGGTGCTCGTGCTCAGCAACGGCCTGGGCCTGATCTGGGCGCGGCTGCTGGCCCACTCTACGCTGGGCACAGTCGTCGCCATCATAGCCAGCGCCTATGTGGGCACGGCGCTGGTAGCGGCCTTGTTCGTATTCTACCGAGACCGCCTGATTCTGCTGCACGAGATGGTGCAAAGGCAAAGGAGCGCAGGGCGCCCATGACCGATCAGACTCCCCGCTATACCGCCGACGACATCCAGGTGCTGGAAGGGCTGGAGGCCGTGCGCCGCCGCCCGGGCATGTATATCGGCAGCACCGACATCCGTGGGCTGCACCACCTGGTGTACGAGGTGGTGGATAACTCGATTGACGAGGCGCTGGCGGGCGTCTGCAACCGCATTGATGTCACCATCCATCAGGATGGCTCGGTAACGGTGCAGGACAACGGGCGCGGCATCCCTGTGGGCCTGGAAAAGACCACCGGCCGCAACACCTTGGAGGTGGTGCATACGGTGCTGCACGCGGGCGGCAAGTTTGGCGGCGGCGGCTACAAGGTGGCCAGCGGATTGCATGGCGTGGGCGTCTCGGCGGTGAACGCCCTCTCGGCCTGGCTCGAGGTCGAGGTGCACTATGAAGGGCGCGTCTACACCCAGCGTTACGAGCATGGCCGCCCCGTGACCGAGGTGACCGAGCGCGGCAAGACCAAGGAGCACGGCACGCGCACGCACTTTATGCCGGATACCGAGATCATTCATACGCTGGACTATCGCTTCAAGACGCTGGCGCAACGCTTCCGCGAGATGGCCTTTCTGACCCGGGGGCTGACGCTCCACTTTTACGACGAACGCGAGGACCGCGAGGCCACCTTTCACTTTGAGGGCGGCGTCAAGGCGTTCATCCACTACCTGAACCGGCACCGCAAGCGCCTGCACGACGTGTTCTATGTCGAGGGCCAGGTCGAGGGCACGCTGGTCGAGATCGCCCTGCAGTATACGGACGGCTATGCCGAATCGGTCTTTGCCTTTGCCAACAACATCAACACGGTGGATGGCGGCACCCATCTGACCGGCTTTCGCAGCGCCCTCACCCGCGCCATCAACGAGTACGCCCGCAACAGCAGCCTGCTCAAGGACAAAGAGGGCAACTTTTCCGGCGAGGACGTGCGTGAGGGCCTGACGGCTATCATCAGCGTCAAGCTCTCGGATCCCCAATTCGAGAGCCAGACCAAGGCCAAGCTCGGCAATGCCGAGGTGCAGGGGCACGTGGCCAGCGTGCTCTATGAGGCGTTCTGCCAGTGGCTGGAGAAGGACAGCGCGGCCCGCACGATCATCCAGAAGGCAACCACGGCGCGCCGGGCCCGGGTGGCCGCGCGGCAGGCGCGCGAGCTGGTGTTGCGTAAGACGGCGCTGGAGAGCAGCACCCTGCCGGGCAAGCTGGCCGATTGCTCGGAGCGCAACCCGGAACGCACCGAGGTATTCATCGTCGAGGGCGATTCGGCTGGAGGCTCGGCCAAGCAAGGGCGCGACCGGCGCTTTCAGGCCGTGCTGCCGCTGCGCGGCAAGATCCTCAACGTGGAAAAGTCCCGCATAGATAGCGCTTTGAACAGCAACGAGATCAAGGCCCTGATCCAGGCCCTCGGCTGCGGCGTTGGCAACCAGTTCGATCTGGGCAACCTGCGCTATGGCAAGGTGATCATTATGACCGACGCCGACGTGGACGGCGCCCACATCATCACCCTGCTGCTGACCTTCTTTTTCCGCTATATGGATGATCTGATCACCAGCGGCCACCTGTTCCTGGCGCAGCCGCCCCTGTACCGCATCACGAGCGGCAAGGCCACCGAGTACGTCTATACCGAAGAGGAAAAAGAGGCCCGCGTCCAGGTCCTCGGCAACGGCCGGGTAGAGCTACAACGCTACAAGGGGCTGGGCGAGATGAACCCGGACCAGCTCTGGGAGACCACCATGGACCCCGCCAGGCGCCAGATGCTGCAGGTGACCATAGATGACGCCGCCGCCGCCGACCGCGTGTTCGACATGCTCATGGGCTCGGATGTGCCCCCACGCCGCAAGTTCATCCAGACCCACGCCCGCGAGGTCGAGAACCTGGACGTGTAGGGCCCGTTTTCTGCTGCGGGCTGTCGTATGCTCAGGGCAACGCCATCTCCAAGAACGTGCTGCCATCCGGTCGCCCCACGCGCTCCTCTTCGCCTGTGCGCACGGCCTCTTGTGAGTCATAGATGCCGATGCGTAGCACGCACCCGGGGCAGCCCTCCGCGGGCAAGGCGATGCGGTGGCGCGTGCGCACGACGGCGCCGGGCTCCCATAGGCTGGTCGGGTAGCCATCGCCGCCCAAAGCGCGGTCATCCTGGCCGACCGTGCCGCCCGGGCGCAGCAGATGCACAAAGGCAGCATAGTTGATCTCCATCGGCGCATCCCCCCGCCACCAGAGCGTTAGAGAGACCGCGCCCCCCTCGGTATAGAGCCGATAGCCCGTCAGGCGCAGCGGCCCAAAGGGCTCGTCTAGCGGCAGTGGCTCGGTATAGGCGGGGTCCAGCGGCAGGGCCAACTGCACGTGATCGCCCCCATCGGGCAAGAGCACCCGGCCCACGCCGCCCACCCGCAGGATTTCCTGGCGATCATAGAGTCCCACGTACAGTGCGCAGCCGGCGCAGCCATCCGGCGGCAGGGGAATGCGGTGTTTGCTCTTGATCACCGTGCTGGGCTCCCAGAGACTGGTGGGGAACCTGTCGGTGCCCAGCAGCCGGTCATCCTGGGCGACCAGATCGCCGTCGCGCACCAGATGGACAAAGGTCGTCAGGTCTATCGGCACCGACTCGCGGGCAGCCCACCAGAGGGCCAGGGCAACCTCGCCCGCCTCCGCCGATATGCCATAGCCCAGCAATTCGAGCACCCCAAAGGATGCGCCGATGCCCTCCGGTGGAACCAGGGCCGCATCCAAGGGGCGGCAGCCGTTCAGATCAAAGAGCAACAGGCCTGCGTTGATGAACTCTTGTCCCACGGGCAGGCGGGCGCACCGCTCCAGCAGGGTATCGAGCACCTGGTTGTTGGGGTCCGCGAATTGGTCGGTCCACAGCACGAGCCAGAGGCGACTGGCCGGGCCGATGCGCTCCTCGATCAAGCGTAGATGGCGCAGCTCTATGGGATGGCGCGTATCCAGCACAAAGGTCTCGGGCAGGCCCAGTATAGCCGCGTCGCCGTCGTAGTAATAGTCCAGGGTATGCGCCGCGATCCCGTTGATGACCAGAATGACGTCCCCGGGCACATCGTGGGCCTCGATGTAGCGCGCCATCGCGCGGAAATCGGGCCTGGGGTTGAACTCGTCTCGCAGCATGTGCCAATCGCCCCGGTTCATGGCCGCCACGGCCGGCGCCGCCATCACCGTCCATACGAGGGCCAAGAGCACGCCCCCATGCCGAACAATGCCCTGACGCGGCCCCTTGGCGGCGCTCTGCCACGCCAGGCCCGCGCTCAGGGCCAGGGCCAACCCCCAGCTAAAGAGCAGATACTGCGGCCCCCACTTGCCCTTGAGCTGGCCCGCCAGCAGCAGCAAGAACACCGGCAGCGACAGGCCCAGCGCGACCAGGGCGAGCGGTTGCCAACTGTGCACCCGCAACAGCCGGATGCCGCCCAGCAGCGCCGAGAGCGCCAGAACCGCCGTGGCGATCTCACTCCAGGGCGAACCCAAAAATGGGGCAAGTCCGTAATGGTAGGGTAGCCAGCGAGGTAGCTCCAAGGAAAAAGGGATCGCGCCGTAGGCCGTGGCGTCCAGCCGCGCGCGCCAGAGCATCCAGGCCGCAATGGGCAGCGCCGCGAGAGCCAGGAGGCCGTTGGCGCCCCACCAGAGCCTTGGCCGGGGCAAGCGCCTCGCCAGCCAGGCCATCCCGCCGATGATCAGCAGCCCGGCCCAGAAAAAGCCGGTATAGACGTGGCTCAGCAGCATGGCGATGCCAACCAGCACATAGGGCCAGGCGCGGGCCAGCCCGCCCGTTAACAGCCGCCAGCCGAGCCAGCCAAAGGCCGCCGCCAGGCTGATGCCCAGGGCGTACATGCGCACCTCATAGCCATAGCGCACAAAGATCGGGCAGGTGGCCACAAAGAGCATGGGCCCCCACTCGATGCGCCGCCCGGTGAACTCGCCGCCCCACCGGCCGACCAGGGGCAGAGCCGCCAGGCCCACGAGGGCAGAGAAAAAGCGCACGACAAACTCGCGGCTGCCAAAGAGCCAGATCCAGAGCGAGAGCAACATGCCATACAGGGGCGGGGCGTTATCCAGCCGCCCCAGGGCAACGAGCGCCTGCCACGGGCCGTGCAGGGCGTGCGCCAGGGTAAAGCTCTCGTCATACCAGATGGGCGACTCGACCAGCCAGAGCAGGCGCACGGCCCAGCCCAGCAGGATGATGGCATACGCCGCCCGGCGCTCCCCGCGATGGTCCATGCAACGCGTCCCTCATAGCGGTAACAAAACCTGTTGCTGGCCATATCATACCCCATCGCCCGGGCAGAATAAAGGGCGCTGCGCCGTCTGAGCGCGTCGTTTCGGCTCGCAGCCTGCTTGCGCTATAATGTCGGCGAGCCGCCAGAGGGAAGGAGCGCCATGCAATACGAGGCCATCATCGGCGTCGAGGTTCACGCCCAAATCCTGACCGCATCCAAGATGTTCTGCCGTTGCTCGGCAGATATCGCCCATGCGGCGCCCAACACCCACACCTGCCCCGTGTGCCTGGGCATGCCCGGCGTGCTGCCCGTGATCAACCAGGCGGCGGTGGAGGCCACCATCCTGACGGGCATGGCCCTCAATTGCACCATCCCGCCCTTTAGCAAGTTCGACCGCAAGAACTATCACTACCCCGACCTGCCCAAGGGCTACCAGATCTCCCAGTACGACTATCCGCTGTGCACCGGCGGCTATCTGGATGTGGAGCTGGATGGGACGACGCGACGCCTGGGCATCCGCCGGGTGCATCTGGAGGAGGACACGGCTCGCCTGGTGCACGAGGGCGGCGTCAGCCTGGTGGATTTCAACCGCAGCAGCGTACCGCTCATGGAGATCGTCAGCGAGGCCGACATGCGCTCCACCGACGACACCTACGCCTACCTGGTCAAGCTGCGCCAGATCCTGCGCTATCTGGGGGTCAGCACGGGCAACATGGAAGAGGGCGCCATGCGCTGCGAGGCTAATATCTCGGTGCGGCCCGTGGGCGCCCAAGAGTTCGGCGTCAAGGTCGAGGTCAAGAACCTGAACTCGTTCCGCTCGGTGCGCCTGGCCATCGCCTACGAGATCGAGCGCCAGGTGCGCGTGATCGAGGAGGGCGGGCGGGTGCACCAAGTGACCATGGGCTGGGACGAGAACCGGCTCTGCACCGTGTTCCAACGCTCTAAGGAATATGCCGACGACTATCGCTACTTTCCCGATCCTGACCTGCCCCCGCTAGAGATTGACGAGGCCCGGCGGCAGGCCATTGCGGCGCGGCTGCCCGAGCTGCCCGATGCCCGGCGCGAACGCTTTGTCTCCGACTATCGGCTGCGGCAAGAGGATGCCCGCCTGCTGACCGAGGACCGCGCCACCGCCGACTATTACGAGGCGGGCGTGGGGGCCGCCCAGGGGCGCGTCGCGCCGCAGATCGTGTCCAACTGGATCCTGGGCGAGCTCTTTCGGCTGTTGGGCGAGAGCGGCCAGGAGATCGGCCAGTGCCGGGTGCGCCCCGAGGGACTGATCGAATTGCTGGACCTGCTCCAGGAGGGCGCCATCAACGCCACCGTCGCCAAAGAGGTGCTGGAGGAGATGTTCGCCAGCGGCGCGGCGGCCAAGGCCATTGTGCAAGCACGTGGCCTGACGCAGATCAACGACCAGGATGCCTTGGCCGCTGCCGTGCGCGACGCGCTGGCCGCGCACCCAGGGCCTGTGCAGCAATACCTGGACGGCAAGCAGCAGGTGCTGGGATTCCTGATCGGCCAGGTGATGCGGGCCACCCGGGGCCAGGCCAACGTCCAGATCGTGACAGAACTCTTGCGGGAGGAACTGTCTCGCCTCGGCTGAGTACCTCCCGTGCCGCATCGGTTCAGACTTGCGCGAGGGAGCGGCACATACGTCGGGGACGTCGACAAGCAACATTGGGGCGCGGGCGTCTCGCCCGCGTGGAGCCAACCCTCTACAAGACTTGGCCTAGGACGATGCTTTGCATCGTAGGCGGGCGAGACGCCCGCCCTCCACACGGGGCCGCCGATTTCCGTAGCCAAAGCCGTGTACGGATCGTTTGCGAACACAAGCATCGCCGCTCTGGCCGGTTACAGACTCACCAAGTCTGAGCAGTTACCAATCGGCGCCCCTGCCCTTCAATTGGGGCGCGCCCCCCTGTGTGCTATACTCCAGTAGGAATGACACAAAAGGTATCCCTGCGCGCTGCGCACGGGCTACAGAAAGACCTATACAGATGGATGGCCAATCACGTTCTGCACGCTCATCGTCCGCCGCCCGTTTCCTGCTGATCCTGGTCGGCGCGGCTTTTCTGCTGCTGGTCGGTTTCGGCGGCGGCGTCGCCGCCATGTGGGTGCTGGGGCCCGATATCAAGGGCCTGGTGGCCACCACCCAGCCGCAGCCCACCATCGCCGACGAACAAGAGATCGCCATTGGCGAGCAACTGGGGCTCTTGGAGCAGATCTGGGATATCCTGCAGGCCGAGTATATCTCGCCGGAGCAGATCAACTCCCAAGAGATGGTGCATGCCGCCGCCGCCGGGTTCGTCTCGGCCCTGGGCGATCCCCACACCGCCTTTGTCGAGCCGGTGCGCGCCGCCATTATCGAGGAGGATATGCAAGGCAGCTTTGAGGGCATCGGGGCCACCGTCGAGATGCGCGAGGGCGTGCTGACCATCGTGCGCCCGCTGCCCAACAGCCCCGCCGTGCGGGCCGGCATCGAGGCGGGCGACCAGGTGTTGGAGGTGGACGGCCGGTCGCTGGAGGGCCTCGATATCATGGAGGCCATTACGCTGATTCGCGGGCCGCGCGGCACCGAGGTGCGCCTGCTCTTGCAGCGCGAGGGCATCGCCGAGCCGTTCCTCGTGACCGTCACCCGCGACCGGATCGAGGTACAGATCACCGAGGCGCGCATGTTGGAGGGCGATATCGCCTACCTCAGCCTCTCCGAGTTCAACGCCCTTTCGACCCAGCAGGTGCGCGCCGACCTGCGAGAGCTGATGCGCCAGAACCCCAAGGGCCTGGTGCTGGATCTGCGCAACAACCCGGGCGGCTATCTGCAGATGGCCATCGAGATCGCCAGCGAGTTCCTGCCCCGGGGCACCCTGGTGGTGACCGAGGCCGAGCGGGGCGAGCAGAACCGCGAGCTGCGCGCGACGCGGGGCGGCCAGGCGCTCCAGGTGCCCCTGGCGGTGCTGGTGAATGGCGGCAGCGCCAGCGCCTCCGAGATCGTGGCCGGTGCCATCCAGGACCACGGGCGCGGCGCCCTGGTGGGCGAGATCACTTTTGGCAAGGGTTCCGTGCAGCACACCCATACCCTGTCGGACGGGTCCAGCCTGCGGGTGACCATCGCCAGGTGGGTGCTGCCGGGAGGGCGCATCCTGAACGGCGACGGCCTGGAGCCGGATGTCGTCGTCTCGACCACGCCAGATGAGGTGGCCGAGGGCAGGGATGTGCAGCTAGAGCGCGCCGTCGAGTACCTGCTACAGAACCAACCGTAGGGAAGGCCCATGCCATCCAAGCGCGACAAGCAAGAACAAGAGGCCGGAGCCAACCGCACCATCAGCCGGAACCGCAAGGCGTTCCACGATTATCACATCAGCGACACGCTAGAGGCCGGGCTGGTGTTGCAGGGCTCCGAGATCAAATCCATCCGGGCGGGCAGCGTCAACCTGCGGGATAGTTATGTCGCCTTTCGGGATGGCGAGGCCTGGCTGGTGGGCGCCCATATCGCGGGCTATCACGAGGCCAGCTACCAGGACCACGATCCCCGGCGCGATCGCAAGCTGCTCTTGCACAAGCGCGAGATCATGCGGTTGCGGGGCCAGGTGGAGCAGCGCGGCTATACCTGCGTGCCCACGCGCCTGTATCTCAAGGACAACCGCGCCAAGGTCGAGATCGGCCTGGCCAAGGGCAAGCACACCTACGACAAGCGCGAGGCCCTGCGCGAGCGGGATAGCGCTCGCGAGGTGGAGCGCGCCATCAAGGAATCGTTGCGCTAGCTGACGGGCGAGCGTCTCGCCCGCACCCCAGGAGCCCCGCCTCAGCCCACGTATTTGCCGATCAGCGGCCAGAGGCTCTTGATCCGCTCGGGCGGCATCGCGTCGCGGTTGGTGATGATGGCGTTGGCCAGGGCCTGGCCGCAACCGCACCCATCATCGGCCGCGACGATGCGCGGCAATGCGGCAGCCACGATGGCGCGGGCATGCGCCACGTTGGCCAGCAGGTTGCTCACCACCATCTCGACCGTCACCGCCTCATGGTCGTCGTGCCAGCAGTCATAGTCGGTGACCATGGCCAGGGTGCAGTAACAGATCTCGGCCTCGCGGGCCAGCTTGGCCTCGGGCAGGGCCGTCATGCCGATCAGATCGGCGCCCCACTGCCGGTAAAGCAGCGACTCGGCCCGGGTCGAGAACTGGGGCCCCTCCATCACCACCAGCGTACCGCCATCGTGCACGCCCTCGCCCAGCACGCCCCGGGCGGCCTCCACCACGGCCTGGCGCAGCGCCGGACAGTATGGCTCGGCAAAGGCCACATGGGCCACGACCCCATCCCCGAAAAAGCTCACGGGCCGCACCCCCTTGGTGCGATCTATCAGTTGGTCGGGGATCACCACATGGCGGGGCGCCAGCTCTGCGCGCAGGCTGCCCACAGCGCTGATAGAGATGATCTGGCGGACGCCCAGCAGCTTGAGGGCCCAGATATTGGCCCGCGCGGGCAGCTCGCTGGGGCTGATGCGGTGGCCGGGACCGTGGCGCGGCAAAAAGGCGGCCCGCACGCCGTTCAGGGTCCCGATCACGATCTCGCCGCTGGGAGCGCCATAGGGCGTCTCGGCGCGGTGCGTAACGACATCCTGCAGGCCGTCAATCTCGTACAGGCCGCTGCCGCCGATGATACCTACTTGGGCTGTGGGCACGGGTGTACCTCCTCGGTTTGCTGCCGTCTCGGCTCTCGTTCAGGGCATGGACACCGGCATTATAGCGGCGCGGGCCGGAGCGGGCAATCGCGCAGCCCACGCGCCGGGGTTTGCGTCTCGCCTTGTGGCGTAGGAGGGCGCCCCCTTGCCCAGGGAGCCGTTTCGCCAGGGACGGCGCGCCGCGTGGCGCTACCGGCGGCGCCCACCCCCGAACCCCCCGCCCGCCCCGGCGCCGGTGACGATGCTGTCGAGGGTCAGGCTGGCGGCCTGGCTGCCGCCGGTGTACGCGCCGCCGGCATAGAGCCCATCCACCGCCTCGCCGGTGGCGCTGCCGCCTATATAGAGCAGATAGGTCTCGCCCTGGGCCAGCTCGGGCGAGCTAAAGACGATATTCTGGTAGGTCCTGGCGGGCGCAAAGGTCAGCAGCCCTTGGCCATCCTGCGCCGCGAGGTGCAGCAGGGTGCCCGCCGGCTGCGAGGAGGAAAGGTTGACCATCAGCGCGTGCTGGGTGGAGGACATGTCGGGCGCCTGGGCCATACCCGCGCTGCCCACCGCCACCAGCAAGCCGCCGGTGATCTGAAAGCCCCGGTCATAGTCCAGCGCGCCGTTCATGTTGGCGGTGGGCCCGGTGACGACCAGCGTTCCGCCGCTCATGGTGATGGAACCGTTCACGTCCACGCCATCGCCCAGGGCATCCACCACGATATAGCCGCCGCTGATGTCGAGGGTGGGCGTATTGCCCTGGCCCACGGCGGGCTGGCCCGGGCGCATCCCGAACCCGGCTGCGCCGCCCGGGGTGGCGGCGTTGATCCCGTCGTCGCTGGCGACGATGCGCATCGTCCCGCCGCTGATGGCGATGGCCTCGCTTTCGAGGCCCTCATAGGATGCAAGGATGTCAATCCGGCCATCGGTGATCGTCAGGCTCGTATCGGCGTGGATGGCGTCATCGCCGGTCGCCAGGGTCAGCGCGCCGCCCGTGATGGTGATGCTGTCGTTCGAGTGCAACGCATCGTCGCTGGCATCCACATGGAACACGCCGCCTGCGATGGTGAGATCCACACCGGCCTTGATCCCCTTGGCCGAGGGGCTATCCTCAACCACGACCATCGTGCGCCCGGGGCCCATGCCGCCTGCCTGCGCAGGGGCATTGGCGCTGCCCCCGCCCGTGGTGATCTCGAACTCGCCGCCGCGCACCAGCACCCGGGTCTCGCCCTGGATGCCATCCTCACCGGCGATGATCTGGAACACGCCGCCCTCAATGGTGACGACGCCCTTTTCCGGGTCCATATCGTTGTTGGCCTTGATCCCATCGGCGCCCGCGACCAGGCTGAACACGCCACCGGTGATGGTGACCGAATCGCGCCCCCGCAGTGCATCGTTGACGGCCTGCACCGTGATCTGGCCGCCCTCGATGAGCAGATCGTCCTTGCTGGCGATGCCGTTGCGATAGTTGCCAATGACGGCCAGCGCGCCCGCGCCGGTGATGGTCAGGTCACTCTTGGAAAAGACCGCCGCATCGGGCTCGTCCTCGGCGGGGTCCGCATACAGATAGGCCGCGCCGTCGGCCAAGCGGTTCTCGCTGCCCTCCGCCAGCACGATCAGGACCGCCTCGGCCTTGGCCACGTAGAGCGGCGCGCTGGTCGAGGAGGTAACATCCACGCCTTCCAGCACCAGGGTAACCACGTCCTGGCCCGAGGCATCCACGACGATCTGGCCGTCCGCCAGGGCGCCGCTGAGGCGATAGACGCCCCCGGCGCTGACGGTGACCACCGCGCCGCTGGCCGAGGCCCCCGGCCCACTTATGGAGATGGGATCGCCCAGCACGATCACGGTGGCATCACCCTCGTCCAGGGGGATGGGCGTGGGCGTGGCGCAGGGCGTCATGGTCGGCGCCAGGGTGCGGGTGGCCGTGGCTGTGGGCTCGTTCGCCGTGGGCGCCACAGCGCCGGCGGGGGACATTGCCGCTGCGACCTCGATGGCCGGATCGGTGCCCACCAGCAGGTCGGAGGCCCGACTCAGGGTAGCGCAACCCGACAGGGTCGCCAGCATGGCAAACAACATGACAACTACAATCGCCGTCTTCATGGGTGTGCTCCTTGGGCCAACGCACAGTCCCGAGGCTGCGCGTGCGAGCGGGCCATCTTTATCGCCCATTGTAGGCGGCGATTGTGTAGAGCCTGTTAAGAAGGCGTCAAGGTCGTGCGCGGGTTGGGCGCATTCGGCCATTTGCCGACAAGCCGTCTGTAGGATCAGACATCTGAGGGCTCCTCGATCCCGCCCCAGGCATCAGGCTGGGAGCCATCGAGGTCCGTAAAGCCATAGATGCGCGCCAATTGGATGCTGGAAAGGGATTGCCCGGAGAAGCGGTGGACATCAGGATCGCCTGCGAGGGCAGCGATGGCCCGCCCGACAAAGTGGGGCGTCTCCGAGCGCTGAAAGCCCGGGTTTTGGGGGATGGCGTCGCGCCAGTTCGCCTCGGTAACGCCCATGATATCCAGCATCATCTCTGACCGCATCCAGCCCGGGGTCACGCAGACCGCAGTGCAGCCGTATAGCTCCAGTTCGTGGGCCAGGCCCCAGGCCATGCGCGTGATCGAAGTCTTGGCCAGATCATAGTATAGGCACAAACGATAGTGGGTGCTGTTATACTCTGCGGTTCCGTCGGTGATCTCGATCAGCAGCCCGCCGGGCTTGCGGATCAACAGAGGCAATGCGAGATGGCTGGTTATGATATGGGTATCAATAGCCAGCCGCAGCAAGCGCAAGCCATTCTCCAACGAATGCTTCCAGACGGGCGTGTTCCACTCGGCCAGATGCTCGCCGCCCCAGATGTCGTTGACCAGCACGTCCAAGTGGCCGGATTGCGCCGTGATGGTGGCCACCAAAGCGCGCACCTGCTCTACGTCCAGGTGGTCGGTCGGGATGGCGATGCCGCGCCCTCCGGCCTGTGTGACCAGTTCGGCGGTCTCCTGGATGGTTTCGGGGCGGTTGTACTCGGAGCGGTGCTCCCGGGTTGTGCGCCCCGTGACATAGACGGTAGCACCAGCCGCGCCGAGCTCAACGGCGATCCCGCGGCCGGCTCCGCGTGTAGCCCCGGCCACCAGCGCTATCTTGTCTTTCAGTGTCTTTTCTGGCATGGGACCTCCTCTGAGAACGAATAGCCGTCACTCTGTCTCACGCCGAAAGCCGCAGAAAAAACGCAGCCAGCATGCGCGCTCGGCGCGAAATCCCTGGAAAGGGCCTTGAGCTGGCTATGCTCTTGGGCGTTTGTCGGGCATGGACGGTGCGGCCTCAGTGAAAAAGCGCTGGTAGGTGACCCCATCCGTCTGGTCGTCATAGTAGCGCGGCATGACATAGCCGATCTGGAACCCGGCGGCCTCGTAAAAGCGCCGCCCACCCGTGTTGCCGGTGGGCGTATCCACATAGAGGCCGCGCGCGCCCTGCGAGCGAGCCCACGCCTCGGCCTGGGCCGTTAACGCCGTCGCCGCGCCCCGCCGCTGCAAGGCGGGGTCCACGGCCAACCCCTGGATCTGGGCCAGCCGGTTCCAGCGGTAGTGCTCGACCAAGATGAACCCAACCGGCGCTCCGGCGTGACACGCCATCAAAAGCGCGGTGTCCTCGCGCGCGGCAAAGGGCCCCGCCAGCGCCTCGAAATGGGCGATATAGCGCTCCTCCCAGCCGATGCGCGTCAGAATGGCGCGGATGTGCGGGCAATCCTCGGGCCGGTAGGGACGTATCTTGATGGGGGCAACTGTGTGTTGTGGCATGTTTTGCTCGCTGGTGTGGCGACGCCCGGGCCTGGCGACATCAGCCGTAGCGTAGCACAATCACTCTCGCGCTGCCAAGGGAACGGCCGGACACCTCTGTGGATGGAGAGGGTTGGTGCGGCGATGGGAGGGGTTGAACTGGCGGGCAAGGGCCTATGAATCCCCAGGGTTGGCATTGATCGAGAAGGTATACTCGTTCGACGCCAAGTCGAGCTTGTCTTGGCCCAAGATGCCTACGAGCTCAAATGGCGTGCAGATGCGTGAGAGTCCGGGAGCCAAGAGATGCAGATCGTCGTCGCTGTAGATGCGTTCGACATTCGCTGAGCAAACAACTGGAACCAAGTACCTGATATCCTCTGGAATACTGTAGTTGTCTCCTTGGGGGGCATCAGCCAAAGCGCGAGTTACGGAGACGACGCGGGATAGCCACCGCTCAGTGTACGACCATCGCGTGGTGACCGCGCCTGCGTCTCCTCGGACACACTCTGGTGCGACCTGATAGGCCTTACAGTCAATGATAAATGCTGTATGACCCACCCGATACGACAGATCGATCTCGGCGAACAACTCCCCGCCGCGTCTCAGTTTCTTGTTCGGCGGGAATAGCATCTGGGCGTCAGGCTTCGTTTCGGAGATGTATTCACCCACCCTTTGTTCGAACAGAACTCCCTTGACGTTCTTGGTGGACGAGTCTTCTGACACAAGCGACACCAATCTGATGAGAAGGTCTGCAGTCAGGAGCCAGTCCACGACGACATGATTCCCAAACCTGTAGAATATGGATCGTATAGAGGGATAAAGTATGTCGAGGTTGCGGTAGTTAGAGTCGGAAAGGAGTAGGCCGCGTAGAGCGCGGGCCCTCAGAGTATGCGAAGGCTCAGGAATGCCCAGTACCTGCGTGATCAGCTCTATGCCAGCTTCTAGCGATCTCAGGAAATTCCTGTATGAGAACACCGAGAGGCCCGTCCGACATGCGGTGGCCATGCAAGCAGGAAGCCGATTTATGTCATGGATCGTGCGAGCCGTTACTGCCGCCAGAACGACAGAGAATTCTGTCGGAGATATGCCGTACTCTTCCTGGATTGCCTCCGCACCCAGTTCCAAGAGCTGCGTTACGTCATGTACGTCCCAATGCATGAGGAAATAGTGAGGAAAGTCAGGAATCCCAGCTGCTCGGCGAGAATGCAGCGTTGTCGGGGGCTCACTACCGAGATCACCTGCCTTCGCAAGTGGTAGAGCAAAAAGCACACGTGGATGATCTATATGAAGTTCTCGGGCGCTACCTGGTGATGGGAACTCTTCAAAGAGCGCCGACCGAGAGAGAAAGCTACTGCGGTTATCAGCCACGCGGCGAAGATGCAAGAGATCAAGTGCGTTCGGCCGACCCCGCCGATCAGCGGATACGCGCTCCTCATCCGCAACAATCCTCCATCCGTCGCCCACGATAAGGCGGAGCCCAGCCAAGTAGCTGCAGTACGCTGAGAGTTCCCAGATATCCCGAACATCCTGGGCTTGGACTTCGGACAATTGAAATGGCTCAATGGGCTCAGCCTGGAGAAAGCTCTCGTACTTGGAGTTACCGTACTTGAGAGCAGCAAGGGTCATCACACCAAGCGGCCCCATGTCTAGCTGGGGTGCCGATGGATCGCGTACGAGCATAGCTGGCGATACCAGCATTCTGGTGAGGATGAGAAGCATCAATCTGCTGTGCCCGCTGCATTTCTTGGCTAGAGTAGACTCGACGCACGCTGCGCACAGTTGGAGCAGATCAAATGCTGGCTTACCCTCCAAAACGGTCCCGGGGGCGTAGTCTCGCAAGATCCTCCGCATCATCGCCCGCACAATCATGCCCCTGTACGGCCGTACGTGGACGAGATCATCGGCAGATCGGTTCATAGAGCCCTTTCACCACATCTGTCATCAATCGATCAGCTTCACACCAGCGAGCTCCACCAAGCTGGTTACCACCTCACGGAAGCCGTAGCCTTGAGCTGCAAGCATGGCCTCAAGTTCTCGTCGCGAGAGCTCGATTATGTCATTGGCATCGGGGGCGACCCATATTCCCTTCGAAGCCAAGAGCCCGAGAAGGACGCATCCAGCCGCCTTTCGCTGTTCATCTCCCCTTAGCTGCCTCACCCAAGCAAGCGCCTCTTCATAGCGCTCTTCTGTAAGCATGGCGTTGATCTCGGGCGGAAAGTCTGTAGGTACCGTGCTCGGGTTCCCGTCCTCGTCGCGGATCACCCAAGCGTCGTCGGCTGCCCACACCCTCGCTTGATAGGCTCTCCAGCACGCTAAAGCCCTTGTTCAAGTGACGCCATTATAGGTTGCTCGAGCGGCAGAGTCAAGACGCGTACGCACGACAAAACCCCTTCCGCGCGGCAAGGGGGTCTGCTGAGAACCCTGATTGCGACCAGGGGATCTGCATTGACCCGCCGTGTGGCCGCGCGTACAATCGCTGCTAACGTGGGCGCGCGAGCCACACCGCCTCCAACGGATCCCGCGCCGGAGCAAGGAGCGCATCGGTGAAGAACAGACGTCATCTCGGGCTACTGCTCTGCCTCCTCTGTTTCGTGCTTGTGAGCGTTCCGCTGATCCTCCCCCACGCGCTGGCCGGCGACGAACAAGGGCCGATCCGAGAGGCATGGCAACAGGCCCAGAGGGCCGGTATATACCGCTACAGCAGCGATATCCTGCAAACCATCCTCCCCGCCCCCAGGGTCGCCCATACAGGTCTCGGCCCGCGCCAGGACGCCTTTCGGCTGGAAGGCGAGGTCAACCTGCCCGCCCAGGAGATGTCCATGCGCCTCTGGAAAGAGGCGGGCGGTGTGCTGGATGCCGAGAGCGCCATAGAGATCGAGGTGAGCGGGGATGCGGTGCGCGCCCGCGTTGGCAGCGGCGAGTGGCAGGTTGCGCAGCAGCCGAGCGGGGTGTTCGCCCCCGGCTGGAACCCCCTGGCCTACCTGGTGGGCGCCCGCGATGTAAGGGCGCTGGACGCAGCTACACGTACGTTGCCCGATGGCAGCACGGTTAGTCCGGCCCGCTATGGGTTTGTGCTCGATGGCCCCGCTCTGGCGCTCTACATCCGGGATCAGATCGAGGACTATTTGCGCACCTCTGGCGAGCTGCCCGCCGGCGTCACCCTAGAGGCATCATCCCTCTATCGCGAGGCGGCCGGCCAGGGCGAGCTCTGGCTGGATGCCGCCGGGTATCCGCTGCGGCTGATGCTGGAGGTAACCTTTCCTCCCGACGGGGGCGAGCAGGTATCCGCCCTCATCCGGACCGAGTTTGCCTTTGCCACCCAGACCTGGCTGGACCTCTGGCGCTCGGGCGGGGCGCGCGCCCTGCTGGCCACCTACCTGCCCCCTGGAGCATGGGAACGCGCTGTGGCGCAACTCTCGGTGGCCCTGGCTGCCTTGCTCGCGGTTTCGCTGTTCCTCAAGTTTCGACAGTCCCGCTCTTTCCAGGCAGGAGTGGCCCTGGGGATGGTGGTCTCGCTCCTCTTTACCCCGCTTTTGCGAACGCACCAAGTAGCCGCGTTTGCCCAACGGCTGGGGCGGCAGGGGGTTGTCGAGAGCGCGCCATTGAACGGCGACCCGGCCCTGGCCATCGACCTGGCCCCTGGCACAACAGCGCCCCTATTGGCGACGGGTTCTGCTGCTACCACCGTCTCCCCATCCGGCGGGCTGGCCCCAGATGCCTGTCTGGTGGACGGGCCCGATAGCGATGTGGATCGCGATGGGCTGACCTGCGCCCAAGAGCTGGCCCTCGGCACCGATCCGCACAGGGCCGATACCGATGGCGACCTGATTCCGGACGGCGTCGAAGTGGCGGGCTTGACATACCAGGGGCAGACCTGGCACACTGATCCGCTATCGCCCGACACCAATCGCGACGGGCTGCTGGATGGCTTCGAGTGCCCCGATCTGGCCTATGCCGGGGACTGGGCCAGCTACGCCTACACGCCGATGGGTGGCGCCTGCCAGGACACCGACGGCGATGGCGTTCCCGATCCGCTGGATCGCGACAACGACGGCGATGGGACTCCAGACAATGTGGACCTCTCGCCCATGACATTCGTTCCCCAGGCCGATGCCTTTTCCCTGGTGGTAGACGACCTGCAAGCGAGCAGGCCCGCTTTTGTGGAGCTACAGATTCGCCCAGAGAGGGATGAGCACCTCTGGTGGGCGCTGAGCGTGCTCGATTGGCCCGGCGGCGACCAGGAGGGCCAGATACAGCGCATCGCCGGCAACACCACTACCTACGCCGATCTCTACCCGAATGCGGCCGAGCCCAGGTTTGGCTATGGCAACATGCGCCTGGTACCCATGCTCGAGATCGCCATCCCGTGGGATGCCGCCACCCTGGGGAACCTGCCGGTCAGGAGCGACGCGCCCCAGACCATCACGGGCCAGAGCGACCTTGCCACCTGGCTGGATGCCGACCTACTGTCAAGCTATGGCGTTTCCGTCAAGCGGGCCGACGACCAGGGCAACCTTGTGGCCTATGTGCCGCTCAACCTGGTCATGGATAGCACCGGCGGGGCGCGCGTGGCGTTCTCTGCGCGCATGCCCTATCGCCCTGTCACGGCCCATTGGGGCCGGGCGCACCAGATGCGCCTCGTTTGGCTGGTGCACGCACTCACCGATCTCTGCACCGCGCAGGATAGCGAGGGCAACTGCACCCAGTGGTCGCTCAACAACGAGCAGATCATCCAGACCTATTATGAGCCGTTCACCGTTACGGGCCTATCCGTGCGAGAGGAGTGGGGCGTTGATCTGGCCATCGTCTACGCCGATCAGGCCGTGGGGCAGAGCGCCCAAGAGGACGTCCTCTGGTCGCTGGCCGACCGACTTGAGACCACCTTCTTGGGGGCCCGCGATAGCGATGCCGACGGGCTGCGCGATATCACCGTGGCCGAGATCGCACGGCGCTTTGACCGCCTGACCAACGGCTCTGTCTCAGAAGAGGAGCGCTGGGGCCTCGGCAACGCGCTGCGGGTGGCCACAGCCCGGTATGCGGGCTCGGACGAGATGCTCGCCGGACTGATGACCACGGATGTGCAGCAGGTCCTGCAGGCCGCCTTTGCCCCCGAGGACACACCCACCCTGCTCTTTGCCGCCGAGCAGACCTTCCGGCGGGCGAGCCTGGATCACCAGGCCACGACTTATGAACAGGGCGTTACCATCCACATGGATCGCGCCGCGCCCAGCGTAATGGCGACGCTGCGCTGGAAGCCTTACGCGTATCAGGACGGCGCATGGACCCATCGCGAGTTGGACGCCCATCTCGATAGCTTGGAGCAACGCCTCCAGGGCAGCGACCCGTTCTTTGATCCCCACGCCCAAGAGAACGATCCGGACACATTGGGCCTCAAACTTGGCTTGGCCAAGAGCTATTACGTAACGCTGGCGCAGGGCGTCTCCTCGATGGTGCAGGAGGGGGATCGCCTGCTGACCGCCGAGAGCCCCGTCGGCGTGGATGACTGGCGCCTGATGCACGAAGAGCTGACGGTGGGCAAGCAGTTCCAGGGCTATGCCAAACACGTGGTCAAGGCGGCCTATCTGCTCAGAGGTTGGTACCAGAACCGCCAGATCGAGCAGATGATGGCCCAACTGGGCTACAAAACCGCCGAGGATGTCGGCGGCATCATGCGCAAGCTCGACGGTCTCTTGCTCCAGGTCAAGAATAGCTGGCAGGAGCTAGAGATGAGCGTGCGCGTTCGGTGGGATAGCCTCAGCAGCGTCGGGCGCATCGGCAGCCTTGTGGGAGCAGGCGTGCTCGTCGCCGGGATCGGCGTGGGGCTGTATTGCTTCCTGGGCTCTGATCTGGATACCGCCAACAAGGTGCAGATCGCCACAGCCTCCCTGGGCCTGGCCCTGGTCGTCTTGAGCGCTGTACAGATGACCACCAAGATCATTCGGGCGGGGCAGACGGCGGTCAGCCTCACCCAGCGGCTGCAGGCCGCCACCCAAGAGATCGCCAAGGAGGCCAAGACCGCTGCCTTTGTGGGGGCCATCATCGCGGTGGGCATCACGGTCGGCTTTTTCATTGATAGCATGATCAGCGGCGGCGTAACCTTTGGCAGCCTGGCGTTCGATGCCGCCCTGGCCGACACCATCGGCACATGCGTCGCCCTGGTGATCATGATTGCCATCGCTTTTATACCGGTGGTGGGGCAGATCATCGCCCTGGTGCTGGGGCTGATTGATGCGGTCATTGCGTTGGTCTGTGGCATTGCGGGAGAGGACGCCGATTCCTCCTGGGTGTGCAACGGCATCACCGGCTATGTGGCCCAGGGCATCGCCTGGGCCATATACGGCCAGCATGTGATGGTGGACCTGGAGCGCGCCGACCGCCTCAGGACCTATGGTCTGGGAATTGATTGGAGCGCCGGCAGCAACGGCTTTGCCCAGGGCTCGCAGCTGAGCTACCACGTGAGCATCACCAACACCATCGAAAAGGCCGATTTCCCCCTGGATGTCCAGGCGCTGCCCTACTTTTGGATGTGGACCGATGCCCGCACCCAGTCTTCCGCCTTTGCCTACAGCCTGGCAGAAGGGCAAGAGACCGTGGCCGTCAGCCGGGGGGCCACATCCTGGCAAGGCGATGGCCCCTGGTGGATCACCAAGACGGCGTCCAGCCACCCGCTGGCGCTGCCGACGGCAGGCCTCAATCGCACCATCGAGGGGCTCTACCTCAATGAGGGCTATGCCCTGCCTCTGCTGGAGTGCTGGGGGCTGCTGGTGACCTCGGTGTGCTATATCCGCGAGCAAGCGGACACCAACCACTACGACCTGGGCCAAGGGTTCATCTACGACATCCTGCCCGCCACCCTGGGCGGGTTCCATGCCCTGATGGCCAAGGGCGGCGGCTATGCCCTGGCGTGGGGCCAAGAGGGCGCCGTTACCTTTCCCGTGCTCAAGGATGCCGATGGCGACGGCCTTCTGAGCAAGGCGTTTGGCGGCCCAGATCCAGACGACGCGACCTGGGACGCCGATGGCGACGGACTATCCGACCCCTTTGAGCTGCAGACCGGCACAGACCCGGACAACGCCGATACGGACGGTGATGGGTTGACCGATCTCGAGGAGCTGTTGCTCGGCGTCAACCCGCTCGCCGCCGATAGCGATGGAGACGGCCTGAACGACCGGCAGGAGATAGAGGGCTGGCTCTTTGTGTATGGCTATGCGGGCGCGACGCCGCTCAAGACCCGGGTCTGGTCCGACCCTCTAAATGTGGACGCCGACCAGGATGGCTATGACGATGCCCGTGAGAGGATCTATGGCTTTCATCCGCGCGTGGCCTCCACAGGCAACATCCTGACCCTCGCATCAGAGATCCGCCCGGCCACGCCAGAGGCAGGGCCCTCTTTGGCCGGTGGGTACGTCGGCCCCGGCGCAACGCTGTCATACGAGGCCACCGTCGCCAACCACCTCAACCAGCGCTACGCTCAGGGGCTGTTGACAACAGAGCTGCCCGCTGCGGCGCAAGGCGCCCTCTTGCCACAGACCTTTGTGCTGCATCCCCTGGAGGAAACCATGGTGGGCGGCAGCCTCCAGATCGCGCCGACGGCGCCCACCGGACTGATCACCTTTACCCAGACCGCCAGCGCCCAGATCACCGATCCGACCGACCTGCTGGGCGCGCCGCGCATCCGGCTGGATTTCGACGAGGAAGAGGGCGCGACGCTCCTGGCGGATAGCGCCGGAATCGCCCCAAGCTACAATGCCACCTGCTCCGGCAGCGCCTGTCCGGTCACCGGCATGGAGGGCGTGGTGGGCCACGCCGTGGCGTTCGATGGCGCCAATGACTATCTCAGCCTCGGAGGGTTCTCGTTTGGCGCGCAGGTAGCCGCCTATTCGCTGTGGGTCAAGCCGGAGACGGTCAGTGGCACGCAGGCCCTCATCATGCGGGGCGACTCCGGCAATACCAGGGGCGTGAGCCTGGGCATCCGGGATGGGCAGGTATGGGTCGGCGGCAGCACGGGGTCCGGGTGGCAGGCCCGCTATGCCGGAACCATCCTTGTCGGAGAGTGGACCCACATCGCCGCCGTCTATCGCCAGTACGCCACGGCCTATTGGGATCACTATCGCTGTGAGGTTTATGTCAATGGCCAGCACGTGCAGACCTTTTCCGATTGCCCCTTCCAGCTAGACGGGCCTGGCTTTGTCACGACCATCGGCAAGCACCAGGCCGCCGATGCTAACTATTATCACGGGGCGATGGATGATCTGCGCGTGTATACCCATGCCCCCACGAGCTGGCATGTGCCCGTGCTGTCGCTCGGCTTTGATCGGGGGACCTTCACCGATGACTCGGATTATGCCAACTATGTGCAGTGCCAGCCCTCTTGCCCGAGCCTGGCGGCAGGGATCTCGGGCCAGGCCGTGAGTTTCGCGGGGAACCGGTACCTCGGCCTCGTCCTGCCGGGGGTGGATTTCAGCCAGTACACCCTCTCCGCCTGGGTCTACCCACAGAACTCGGGCGATGCAACCGTGGATGCCCAACCCCAGGGCGTGATGGGGGTCAACGCCGCCAACGTCAAGGCCAGCCCGCATATCGTGGTGGTGGGCAACAAGCTGCGGATCGGGTTTGGCACCGGCAAGGAGCTTGTGCAGTTCACCACCGGCGACCTCATCACGCGCAACGCCTGGAACCACGTCGTCGTCACCTATGGCGACGGCGAGGGCCTGCTGCGCGTGTATGTCAATGGCGAGCACAAGGCCAGCTATAGCACCGGCAGCATACGCCCCAACAACGCCATGTACTACACCAAGATGACCCAGGTGGGCAGCGCGGGGCTGGTGGGCGATTTCAGCGGCTCGCCAGAGCTGCGTCTCTTTCGCGGCCTGCTCGACGACGTGATGATCTACCGCGAGCCGCTCTCCGGCGAGGAGGTGCGTAGCCTCTACCACGCCGGCGCCGAGGCGGTCGTCTTCACGCTGGATGATCCCCCAGGCGGCGCGCGACGGAGCGACTCGCCGGACAGAGCCTATGTGCAGAATAACGCGGACGCCACGGGCCTGCACAACGGCGCATGCCAGGAGCCCGCATGCCCCGTACTGGGCCTGGCGGGCCGGGAGTGGCGCGCCGCCCTCTTTGATGGCGTGGACGATGTCATCCTCCTGGACAACAGCCAGGGAGCGTCCTTTGCCTTTGGCGGCCCGACGCCTGCGCCCTTTAGCCTGGCGGCCTGGGTCTATCCCCAGGGAGGCGGCACGATCGTGAGCAAGTTCAATGGCGGCGTGGAGGGCGCCTATATCCTGCGTCTGCTGGACGATGGCCGGGTTGCCTTTCACCGCGAGGTGAGCCCCTGGGGCCTCGTCTCAACCCAGACCGCGCCGTTCGACCGCTGGTCTCATATTGTGGCAACCTACGATGGCGCCACCATGCGCATCTATATCAACGGCGCGCTGGCGGCCAGCATGGCCAGCCCCGGCGCCATGCTGGCCGCCCCCAACACACCTGTGGCCATCGGCGCCCTGTACAACCAGGGCCAGCTCACGAACCACTGGCGCGGCATGCTCGATGATGTGCGCATCCTGCGCAAGGGACTGAGCGCCGACGAGGTGCGCGCCCTCTACCTGAGCGCGCCTGTCCTGCAGATGGGCTTTGAGGAGCCGCAAGGCGCACAGCTCTTTGTGGATAGCGCCAATGGCCTGAATGGCGGTTGCAGCGGCGGCGCCTGCCCCTCGGCAGGCGTCCGCGGCGCGGTGGGGCTGGCGATCTCGCTGGATGGCGTCGAGCAGCGGGTCCAGATCGCCGATAGCCCAAGCCTGAACCCGGCGGCGCACGACGATTTCGCCGTGATGCTCTGGGTGCGGCCAGAGGCACAACAACCGGAAACGAGCAGCGGCGCAAATGACATTGTCGCCAAGTGGGCCGGCGCGGGCGGCTATCCCTACACCATCCGCTATCTGAACCAACAGAGCGCCGACAGCGGCAGGGTGCTCGTAGGGCGCTCCGATGGCGCCCATGCGCCACAGCTCGTCTCGGCGCGCACGATCAACGATGGCCGGTTCCACCACGTTGCTCTGGTCAAGGTGGGCAGCGCGCTCTATCTCTACATTGACGGGCTGCTGGATGTGAGCGCGCCGGATACGACCGTGGGCGCCACGGCCAACGCTGCTCCGCTGCACATCGGGCAGCGGAGCGATGGCGGCCACCGCTTTGCGGGCGTGGTGGATGAGTTCCAGGTCTACAGTCGAGGCATCTCCGCTTTCGAGATCACGGATCTGGTGCGGGCGCAATCGGCGCTGGTGGAGGATCGCCAGCACACCTATCTCACCGTGGATGCGCAGCCCCCCGTATCGGCGCTGCAATCCGATCACCCCTACCGGCCCGATAGACCGGTACAGCTCCTGGTCACGGCCAGCGATGAGCACGCGGGGGTCGCCTGGCTGGATGTAGCCATCAACGGGGTCTGGCAAGCGGCGCCCTGCTGCGAGGATGCCGATGGCGCTGCCTTTTGCCCCATGCTGACGCCATCGGGCGAGGGCAGATACCTGATCCAGACCCGCGCCACCGACCGGGTGGGCAATGTGGAATCGCCTGCGGACGCCACGCTGCTCCTGGTGGATGGCGCGCCTCCGTCCGTCGCCATCCACGCCACGGACGGGCAGCCCATGGGGCTGGCGCCCGACCCAGATGACCCCACCGCCTGGCTGTTGCCGCTCTCCGGCACCGTCAGCGATCCTGCGCTGTCCGGCGGCGACCCAGGCAGCGGCGTGGCGCAGGTATACGTCTCGCTCACTGACCCCACGGGCCGACCCGTGCGCGCCGGGCTACAGCGCGCCGAGATCGTGGGCGATAGCTGGCAGATCGTCTACGCGCTCCATGAGCCAGAGCCCAACGGCGCATACACGGTGCAGGTCAGCGCCGAGGATGGCGTGGGCAACATAAGCGCATGGCAAACGATTAGCCTGCACATAGACGCCAGCCCGCCCCGGGTTCAGGTCGCGTTTCCGCGCGCTGCGGATGCGGGTGATCTATCGGCTACGCGGGCGATCACCCAGGTCGGCGCGGTGCTCTATGGAGAGGCCAGCGACACGGGGGGCAGCGTCCAATCCGGCGTGGCCAGCGTCGAGATCGCCCTGGCGCCCAACCTGCCCGGCTCGCCGCTCCACAACGAGCTCCCGCCCGATGGCCAGGTGTTGCATCTTGCTTTGGAGGACATGCCGGATGCCCACGGCGTCCTGCGCATGGTGGACCTATCAGGCCAGGGCAACCAGGGCTCGTGCAGCGGCTCGACTTGCCCGGCCTATGGCGCGCCGGGCCACAGCGGCTATGCCATGCGGTTCAACGGCGTCAACCAGGGCGTAGCCGCCGGCGGCGTTTGCGCCAGCCTGCAGGACGCCGAGGCCTATTCCTACGGCGCCTGGCTCTATCCCCTGCCCGGCGCCGGCGCCTCTGCCAGCATCGTGACGTTCAGCACTGGGACGGGCAGCGTGCGCAGCAAGCTGTTCTACGACGGGACGACGGGACGCATCGGCTACCTGGATCCCCAAGCGGGCTATGTATACAGCGCCGATACCTTTGCGCCGGAGCGGTGGCGCCACGTGTTCGCGACGGTGGGCGCCACGGGTCAGGGCAGGCTGTATGTCAATGGCGCCATCCAGGCTACGTTCACGACCGGCGTGCGCCCACTAGCAGGGGATCGGTTCGATATCGGCCAGGGCTGGATGGGAAGCACGCCCAGCCACCACTTGAAGGGAGTCCTCGATGAGGTGCGGGTCTTGGTGCGCGCCCTCTCGCCGGACGAGGTGCGGGCTCTGTACCAGGGCAGCGGGCCGCTGCTCCATCTCACTTTTGACAGCAGCCAGCGCTATGCCAACGGCGCCTTGCTCGACGATGCCTCGGGTTGGGGGCAGCGGGCGACGGCCCACACGGGCGGCTCGACGCTGCGCGCCGTCCCCGGCCGGGTGGGGGCCCATGCCCTCGCGCTGGATGGCATAGACGACCGTATCGCGATCGAGAACGCGGATGGCTTTCCGACGGGCGACATGCCCTATAGCGCCATGGCCTGGGTTCTACCAGGGAGCATGGGGTCACAAGGCATCGTGAGCTGGGGCGCGCCCGGCGAGAACCAGGGCGTGGAACTGGGCCTCTCGGCGACCGGGCTGCGGCACTCTTGGGGGAACGCCGATCTGGAAACGGCCACCGGCGACCTCAGCGGCGACTGGCATCACGTGGCGGCCACCTATGACGGCGGCGCCCGCCGCCTGTATCTGGATGGCGTGGAACTCGCCCAGGACCAACCCACCGGCCTCGCCGTATCCGCCCCCATCCGCGTCTTGATCGGCGCCACGCTGGCGGGCGAACACCTGAGCGGGCAGCTCGACGATATCAGGGTCTACCCGCGCGCGCTATCGGCCACCGAAGTCGCCCTTGTGGCCGCCGAGGGCTGGCGCCCCGCCGCGCTCGGCCAGGTGGGCCAGCCGACGACCGGGTGGAGCTACCCCGTGCCCGGCGGGCTGGAGGGGCACTATCGGCTCGATGTGCGCGGCGCGGACCAGGCAGGCAACCTGAGCCTGCGCGATGGCGGCCAATGGAGCGGCATGGTGGACACGCTGGCGCCCCGGGTGAGCCTCACCCGCCAGCCGGTGGCCGGGGGCTATCTGTACACGGCCACCGCCGAGGACTGGAACCTCGCCGAGAGCGGGTTCCGCTCGCCCTGCGGCGAGGGGCTCGTGACAGAGCGCCAGGGCTTTGTCTCTCCCTGGTACCTGGCCAGCCTGGCCGAGGATCCCGCCAGCCATCAGAGGCTCTACCGGCTGACGGCCACCTGCTATCTGCCCGAGACTGCCGAGGAGAGCGCCACAGCGTGCGATCTCTTTGGCCACTGCGCCGCCATCACGGGCGCCTTGGAGTTGGAGACCCTCGAAGGCTTGTCCTCTGGGAGCACCGAGGCCGCTGGCTCGCCCTATGCGTCTGGCGACCCCCTTGCCATCGGCGTCACCGAGGTGTTGACCGGCAGCGCCTATACCCACGCGGGCTATCTCTTGCTCGGGGGGCCGGTCAGCGACGCGGCGCAGGTGGCGGGCATCGCCGTCACAGCCGTTGGCGCGCCGCTGGACCAACCTCTTGTGGGGGCCGTGCGCGCTGTCCCAGGGGGCTATGACATGTGGCAGGTCGCCTGGCGCCCGGATGCGGCCCTGGATCTGGATGGAGGCGTGTACGCCGTCACCGTGCAGGCCACGGACCACCTGGGCGGCCTGGTGGAGGTCACCGAGATGGTCACCCTGGATGTGACGCCTCCGCCGCCGGCGACCCTAGCGCTCTTGCATGGCGTAACGGGCGCGGCGCTGGCGCCGGGCTCGGTCATTACCGATGCGCCGGGCGCGATGCGCCTGGAGTGGAGCGCGCCCCAGCATGACCCGGACCTGGCCCATAGCGTCGTCGAGTGGACGGTCACAACCGCCAACTCGACCCAGCAAGTCACAACCCTCCACGCGCCGGGCGAGCCGGGCGTTAGCGAGATCGCCACGCAAAAGGCAGCCCGGATCAGCGCCCAACTGGGCAGATTCGACGCGCATGGCAACGCGCGCTGGCAGGCTGTAGGCCCGGTGATCGTGGATGGCCCGCTAACGCCCGACTGGATCGCCCTGGATGGCCCAGAGGGCGTCTATCAGGGCTGGATGGAGGCCGGGTGCGGACTGCTGGGGGTGGACGCCCGTATGCAGCGCCTGGCGCCGCAAGGCGCATCGCTGGATCGGGAACAGCGCCTCTATGCCACCTGGGATGCAGAGGCGCTGCGCTTGACCTGGATCGGCGTCAACTGGGAGGCCGACGGAGACCTGTTCATCTATCTCGATCTACACGACGGCGGCAGCGCCCAGGTCTATGACCCCTATCCCGCCACCGTGACCAACACCGTCATCCTGTTGCCCTATGACGCCCTCGCCGGGCGGCAGATGGCCGCCGACTATGTGCTGTGGGTTCAGGATAGCGCCCGGGCCGCCCTGCTACGCTGGAACGAGGGCGCCCAAGCATGGGAGGGGACCGGAGTCGATCTCGGGTATGCCTTTGCGGCGCGGCCCGATGGGGGCTCGACCGATCTGCACATCCCCTTTGAAGCGCTGGGCGTGGATGATCCGGCGAACAGCTCGCTGACCCTCCTTGCCCTGGCCACCGAGGAACAGGCCCTGCGCCTGTGGGCCGCCATGCCCCCGCGCAACCCGCTCAACAGCGACCGCGTGCTCCAACACCTGCCCCCAGAGCAGGCGCATCGCTTTGCCCTCCTGCAGAGCTACACCTGGGACAGCCTGGGGCCGGGCGTCTGCCCCAATGGGTTGTACGACGATGGCCCTGTGCAGCTTCAGCGGGCCGACCTCTACCTGGAACTGGGCTCGGACGTGGCAAGCGCGGCTTACAATCTCTTGCGAGACAATCTGTTCCACATCGAGAACGGGGCGCAACCGTTGCAGGGGAGCGCGTGGCAGGCTGGCGGCGCTCCGATGGCCAGCCGGGGCGCCCTGAGCGTCTCGGCTCTTCTGCCCGATCACGGGCCGATGGTGCTGGGCGCGGCAGGCGAGGCCGGTTCCGACCCCAGCGCCGCCCTGCATACGCTCATGGATGTGGATCTGGCGGCGCTGGGCGATGGCCAGCAAGTGCGCTATCGCCTGCGATACGCCAACCTGGGCAGCGAGCCCATCGTGGGCTTGAGGGTCGAGGTCACAACGCGGGGACAACTGCGCCTGCCCGACGGGCAGAGGATTGTCGGCGCAGAGGGCGAGTCCGATCGGCTCGATCTGGCGCTGGGCGACCTGTCGCCCGGGCAAGAGGGGGAGGCCGCCTTTGTCGGCCAGGTAGACCTGGCCTTTGACCCGTTGCGCGCCTCGGAACGGGCCGCCCTCCAGGTCGTCGCCTACGATGCCCACGGCTCGGCCCAGGTCAATCAGCACGACTGGCTGTATATCGAGCACGAGCTGGATCGCAGCGGCCCCCTGGTGGGGATACAGGCGAACCCACCCCTCGTCGGCAGCGGAGCGACGAGGGCCCATGGATACAGCGTGGACCAATCGCCCGTGCCCACGATCACGCTCCAGATCGGCCTGCCGGATGGCGGCGAGCTGAGCCAGGTGTGCCTGGACGCCACGCCGGAGGATGGCGCGTGGGAGTGCGCGTGGGAGGCCCCGGCGATCCAGGATGGCGCCCTGTTGCGCATCCGCGCCCGCGGCGCCGATATCCACGGACAGCTCGGCGAATGGAGCGCCTGGGTCAGCCTCACCCAGGATTTGGCGCCCCCCGAGATCGCCCTGGATGCGGCCACCCGGAGCGCCATCGAGGGTGGCGTGCTGGGCCTGGAAGACGTTGTGCTGCGGGGCACACTGCACGACAATCACCTCGTGAGTGGCATAGAGGCGTGCCGCACGGTGAGCGAGACCGAGGTGTGCGAGCCCGTGCCGTTCATGGTGGACCCGGCCTCGTTTGCGGTGAACCCCGAGTGGCACGCCCCTGTCACACTGGAGGATCAGCCTAGCCAGCCGTTGCGCCTGGGCGCGTGCGAGCCGGGCGACCTGCTCATCCGGACGTACGCCGTGCAAGAGGATCTGGTCGTCGCCGAGATCGGGCTGGGCCTGAACATGGATCACCCGCTGCGCGCCGACGTGAGGGCCTGGCTTGTGGCCCCCTCTGGCGCGTGGGTGAACCTGCTCGATGGCGGGGCCCAGGCCCGCAACTATGACATGCTGTTGGGCGACGCTGCCCCCCTCGCTGCCGCGCGGGATAGGGGCGATCATCTGACCGCCTTGCCGCTCTATGGCCAGCATCGGCGTCCCAGCCAGCCCCTCGGCGCTTTGGCGGGGGAACAGGCCCAGGGCTACTGGCACCTGGTGCTGTGCGACGCGTACCCGGAGGAGGACGAGGGGTTGTATAACCGGAGCCGCCTGATCCTGACCGGGGACGCGCCGCCCCAGGATACAGGCGGGAGTTGGCGCTATGCCCTGCCGGCGGTGGACGCCAGCGACGCCGCCGCCCACTCGCTCGTGCTCTATGGCCTGGATAGCGTGGGCAACCGCACGCCCCTGGCCCAGGCGCTGGATCTGGCGCTGCACGTGGACACCGTGGCCCCCCTGGTGAGCATGACGCGCTCGGAAGAGAGGGCCAGGGTGGGCGCGTCTACGCCGGTGGCTGAGGGTACAATCCGCGAGGGCGGCCTGGTGACCCAGATCCTGGCGACCGTCGAGACGCCCACGGGCCGCTCGTATGTCGAGCACGTCTCGATGCCCACGCCCGAGAGCTGGGTGTACCAGTTGACGCCCTATCACAGCGGCGTCTACACCCTGCGCATCCGGGCGACAGACCGGGCCGGCAACAGCCACACCATCGCTGCGTTCCAGGTGCTGGCGCACATGGAGCTGGATCGTAACGTCTACCTGCCCCTGATGTGGTAGCTGCGCATGCCGGAGGGCCACAGCCTGTTAGTGGTACCGTCAGCATACCAACTCCCTGCCACCAACTCAACCCGTTGCTCGCTGTAGGTCCGTCGGCACGCGAAACAGCCCTGCCTGTCAATGGCCACGGTCTGTCTCCCATCCAGCGAGGTCGGATGGCGAACGTAGCTCCCGTGACGCTGCGTCTGGTTACTGTCACGGTTGGGGCACGTCCGCCAATCCTGCTCCGTGCGTTCCAAGAGCGCCTTCCTCCGTTGGACAAACTCGCGGGCTTGCTGCAAAATGCTCATGGGCCTCCCTGACTCCTGGGGTAGAGTGGTATTCACCCACAGGATGCCAGAGTCCTTCTCTCTGCAATCTCGCCAACACAATTTGGAGCCGATTCACCATCCTTCCAAAGGAGGAGGCAGCGCAAGGTGGAGTGTATATGGGAGTCGCCGGATAGGCCTCAACTACTTCTGGGGCATACTTCTCATACATGTTCTTGCGCGACATACACGCTGCCGCGTGATCTGAGACTTTATCCCGAACCACCGCCGGTGTATACTGGCGCTGGTACCGGAGGCGCCGCTCTGGCGCGAAGCCGATACGCAGGCCAGCGAGCACACGCTCCGAAGGCTGCGACTCCTGTTCCTATCATCTCACTGCTGGAGGATTGATCATCGTGCTCTCTGCATTGCCCGCCCGTCTCCGACACCTTGGCGTTTATGTCTGTGCCCTTGTGCTCCTGATAGGCTGCGGATCACCGCAGGCTGGCCCGAGCTCGGCCGCCCCTAAACAGGCCCTCGTCTCGGCCACCGGTGCCAGCAGCGTTGCCACGGAAGACGACCTCTTTACTCTGGAGGTCCCCGAGGGCGCCGCGCCGGCCGGGGCGCAAATGGCGATTCAGCCCGTGTCCGATCCCGAACCACATGCTTTCTCCGGCCTGGCGTCGCTTGCCGCCTACAAGGTGACCGTCGGCGAGCAGCGCTCTTTTGACCAACCCCTGACCCTGCGCTTTGGCTACGACCCAGATTCACTGCGGGACGACATCGACCCCGCTGCCCAGCTCACGGTGGCCTACCTGGATGAGGGCACGCAGCGCTGGGTGGACGCCGATCTAGTGATCGATACCGCGGCGCAGCAGGTGGTGGTGACGACGGACCACCTGACACTCTGGTCGCTCTTTGGCCTGGAAGAGGACATTGTGCATTCCTCGCACCCCAACTTTGACATTTACTTTAGCCAGAACCTCAACGCTCCCGCTCTCTCGGAGGATCGCAGCGGCGATGCCATTTTTGATTTTGCCGTGCTGGTGCGCAGCGCCCTGGTCACCGCCCGCGAGGGCTACGCCGGCTCGGGCGACAGCGGGCTCAAAGTCCCGGACAAGACCAGGGTCTATATCGACGACTGGGGAGCGGACAAGACCGCCGAGTGGGGCTGGTTTTCCAAGAACATCGAGATCCCGGTCACCTACTTTTCGCTGGAGGAGCTCCAGCACGATGCGGCCCACGAGCTGTTCCATGCCGTGCAGAACGAGTACTACAACGTGGTCGGCATGATCTCCAATCGCTGGTGGATGGAGGCGACGGCGGACTATGCCGCGGCCTCCATCGGCACAGGACATGGGCTTGGCGGCCGCCTGCCGCTCAAGTTCCTCACCTTGCCCCTCAACGCAGACGATGACGATGTCCACATGTACCAGGTGGCCTATTTCGTGGACTATCTGTCGCGCCAGGGTGTCGCCTTCCCCGCGCTCTTCAAGGCGGTAGCGGCCTCCGACAAGGATCCCCTGGAGGCGATCGCCGAACATGCGGCCGAGGGCGGTTCTTCGCTGCCCCGACTCTATGACCAGTTCGCCTATGATCTGCTCTTTGGCGGCGGCGTGCCACGCGAGCCCGGGTCTGGCCAACCGGCCGAAGATATGGGCCAGTTGCAGGTGGACTACACCGATCCAACAATCCGGGTGGTGCAGGAGATCAATGTTCCTGGACCTTATGCGACCGCCCTGGCAGCCTATGCCGTCAAGACGGGCAGCAACGACAGCTATACTGTAGCCCTCTCTGCTATCGAGCCCACGGCCGGCGTGATGGTGCGTTACGTGATCAACGGACCCGGCGGCACCGGCGACCTGGTGGCCACGGGCGTGCTGGAGCCTGGCGTGTCTGTGCCCGTCCGGATCGAGGACGGCCAGACGATCACCTTTGTGGCCACCAACAGCGCGCCACGCGCCGGCTATGTGACCGCCGTAATCGATGTACAGCAGGGTGAAACATCTTTTGAGCACAGCCGCCTGGCCCCGATGTACAACGACGACTATGAGGCTCAGGTTACCTTTTCTTTGCAGAGCTCACACCCCTTTGCGGTGGTGGAGGAGATCATGTCACCCAACGGTGAGACCTGGCTGTTGCACCTGCGTCTGCTGGCGCCGGTCAGCGAAGCCAAGCCTGCGACCTTTGTCGCCCGGTGCGATGTGACCGGGCTGGCCTTTGCCGACCCCGGCGACGGTGTCGGCCGCACGCCTTTTATCCAGGAGGCTTATTGGTACGTCCCGAGCCAGGTGGCTGCCAACGAAGTCACCGTCACCACCACGGGACTGGATGGTGACATGACCCGGCTGGGCTACGAGGTGACGCTGGCCTATACCAACTCGGATGGCGACACGTATCAGACCGGCGGCGCCATGCCCGTGATGGTGCTTATCGATCATTAGGCCCAGATCTGGGCGGAGCCCCAGAGACGATGCGCCCTAACAGCACGACCACGCTCTACACCGCTCCGGACGGCTTTGGCCGGCAGGCGGTGCGTTGGGCCCTTTACCCGCACGCTGGCAGTACGAACTGGTAGGCGCCTCGACCAGTGCCAACGTGAGCGTGTCGCTGTAATGCTTCAGCGTCAAATGGGGAATCTCCCCCTCACACGAAGCGACAACCAGTATGAGCTGCTGCGCTTGCATTGGCTGCTAGACATCGCTTTACTAGTTTTCTTTCGTGACGATGCCATCGTATACTACGAGCACGCAGGAGGGATGGGCAAGATGGCCATCGCCAACGCCCAGGCGGCCTATGGGCACTTTTGGGCGCTGATGGCCTCCGAACGTTGGCTTGCGCTGGCGGCGCAGGGCGCTCGACCCCAGCGAGTCCTATGGGCCAGCACCAGCGTCAAGAACCCTGCCTATCCCGACACCCTGTGCGTGGACACACTGATCGGGCCGGATACAGTCAATACCGTGCGGCCGGCGACCCTGGACGCATATCTCGACCATGGCCTCGTCGCCCAGACTCTTTACGCAGACCCGTCCGAAGGCCAGGGGCTCCTGGGGCGCCTGGACGATCTGGGCATAGACTTGGACCAGGTGCTCGAACGCCTGCTCCGTGAGGGCGTGGCGGCCTTTGTCAGGGCGTTCGAGAGCCTGCATGCCAGCATTGCCCGTTGAACCGACCAGTGCCTGGCGGAGAGCCGCTAGCTGCCCCCCTCGGGCGACCGTGCGCTGCGCGGCGCCACGTCCGCCACCGAGAGCTCGACGCGATAGCCCCGGGCCCACAGGGCGTAGGGCAGGGTGTTCAGCGGCCGATCGGCGATGATGACCACCGGCTGCGCCAGGCTCCACGGGCGCAGCGCGTCCACGGCGGCCAGCTCGGCCCGGGCCTGGGGGCCCGCCCGCAATCGTCTGCCAACTCCAGCAGCGCGCCAGCCTAAACCCTTTTGCTTCGGTGCGCGAACCAGCGGATGGCCAGCCAGATCAGCACGACCAGCGCCAGGGTCAGTGCCCTCGGGGCTACCAGGATGGCCGTGGCCCCCCAGCCCCACTCGAACTGGCTCACCACCCGGGCCAGCATCTCATCGGTCACCAACTGAGGCACCGCGAACACGAGGCCGATAAAGGTGATCAGGTCCTCCTGCCTCTGGCGCCGCGCCTCCTTGAGCCGCTCGATCCTCGCCTCGGCGATGTGCACCGCCTGGTTGGCCGCTTCGAGGGTGTTGCGGCACTGCTCGCTCTTGATCTCGATCTCTTGGTAATAGCTCTCGATCCGCCGCCGGTGCCACTCCCAGACCTCTCCCTGGGGAGACTGCTGAAAGTGATAGTCGAACGACCAGCGCTGTTGCCGCAGCGAGGTATACATCTCCTGGAGCTTTAGCGAGGCCTCTAGCAGGCGCTCATAGTGCCTTGCCAGGTCGTCCAACTCGTCGGCGACGCGCTTGGAGAGCACGTCCCTGGCCCCGATGACGTTCTTGATCTCGTCTCGCAGTTCGTTCAGGAGGGGGTCGATGCCGCGCACGCCTTGCTCGTCTTCCACGCCCAGCCGCTGCAGCAGGTGCCTGTAGTTGTGGGCGATGGTGTAGGCCTTGTGGGTATACAGGTCGGGCCTGAAAAAGGGCAGACCCCAGAGATACTCGGCCTGGCTGCTCTCTCCATCCGGGGTCGCCAGCGCGATATACCTGACGGTGATGGGCTCGTCCTCAAGATCGCCGTTCTCTCCCCCCGGGCTGGTCAGCGCGATATGGTAGCCGGTCTTGGGCTCGCCCTTGAGATCACGGTCCTCTCGGAACACGGGCACCTTCACGAGCCACAGCCGCCCGCCCGGGATCTCCTGGCTGACGCTCAGCCCCGTGCGCGGCAACCCGGCCTGCGCCAGCACCGCATCGCTCCACAGCGCCTCGAGCAGGGTCTCTGCGTTAGCCACCGCGTGATAGACCACGCTGCGGCCCAGGACGTTTGGCCCGTCGCCCTCTCCGCGCGCCTGTTCATACGCATCCCACAGGCGCGCCAACGCGCTGGGCCAGAACCCGTCAAAGGCGGATCCGCTCGCCACGCAGTCAAGCATCACGGTGTCGCCGGTATCGGCATCCTTGAGCGCGAGATCAGCGTTGCCGTCCTCCGCTGACCAGGAGGCCCCGTCGCCATCGCTGGCCGCCAGCCCCAGCAGCGCGGCCATGCGCTCGGCAAAGGTACGCACCTCGTCCAGCGTGTTCTTGCAGTAGATCCGGATCAGGAGCGTGGGCTCTTGCAGTGTCGGCGTCATCGCCCCCACCCTCCTATTCTCCGCCGGGCCTGCGTTGGTGCTCTTGCATGTGCTCCTGGACGGTCGTGATCGAGTTCACGATCGGGTCCCGGTAGTGCGCGCTTGTCTTGTCGCCCGCCTTGCCGCACGGCATGGTCAGCTTGCGGTGAGCCTCCGCGCTGTGGCCCGGAAGGAACAGCCCCAGCACCGCCGGCTGCCCGTGGATCCCCTCCAGAAGCGCCTGCGCCGCCTGGCAAAAGGCCTCCGCATCGTCCCCCGCCTCCGCAATCGCCTGCGCCTGCTTCTGGATCAGGTCGTGCAGCGCCTGGTACTCGGCCGGCTCTAGCTCTTCTTTCAGCATCTCTGGGAAGTTGGCCATCTGCACCAGGATCGTCGCCACGTCTTCCAACACATCCTCCCACGATCGCTCCGCGCTCATTGTGCCTCCTCTTGCTGTCATTGTCTCCCGAGCCATCTCCGTCGCCGCCGCTTGAGTCTGCCCCTACGCCGGGGGCGCCAGCGGGGCCGCCTCTTCGGCCAGCCCACACAAGAAGAACGCTGCCCAGTAGTACGGGTGCTCCCACTCCGGCTGGCCGCGCACTGCCGCCTGCGCCGCCGCCAGCGCCTCGTCCGGCGTCAGCCCCTCCTGCACCCCCCGGTAGAACGCCACCATCAGCGCCGCCGTTGCCGCGTCGCTCACCGACCAGAGCGTCCCGATCACCGCCCGCGCCCGCGCCGCCACCATCGCCGTGATCAGCCCCGTCAGCTCGTCCCCGCTCCCCACCCGGTAGCGCCCCGACAGACAGGCCCCCAGCACCACCAGCCGCGCCCGCTCCAGTCGCATGCTCCCCAGGATCCGCCGCAACGTCAGCCAACCCCCGCTCAGCAGCAGCCCCGAGACCTCTGTGTACGCCGGGTTGAACCACCCGTGGCAGGCAAAGTGCACCAGGCCCGCCTTGCCCGCCTCCGCCAGCACCCGCTCCGGCGTCGCCTCGGCCTCCAGCAGCCGCTGCACCCTGCCGAACTGGGCGCTGATCGTCTTGGCCTCCTGGACCACATGGTGCAGATAGTGGGCGTCCTTGGGATCCTCCGAGCCCGGATAGGCCACCGCCAGCAGTTCCAGTTCGGGCGCCTCCTCCCCCTCGTGCCGCGCCCGCTCCTGCGCCATCGCCTGCAGCGTCCCCAGCGAGGGCGCCACCCGCACCCGATACACCTCGCTCAGGTAGCGTTGTGTCTCCGGGTGGCGGGCCGCCGCCAGGGGCAGCAGGTGCAGCGCGCCAAAGGGCGCCAGGATCAGCCGCCCCCCTGGCTCCGGCAAGCGCGCCTCCAGCGGCGCCACCAGGGCCTGGTAAAGGTCACGCAACATGTAGAAGAAGGTCTTGGCGGTGCGGGCGTCAGGGTTCTCCAGGGTCGCCATGAGGCTGAGGGCCTTGGGCAGCGTCTCGTCCACGTCGGGCAGCGGGACCGTCTCGGCGCCCTGGGCGTTGACCACAAAGGCCAGCCAGCCCCGATCGTGGCGGTAGTAGCTGATCAGGGTGGCGCCCTCGGCGCCGGCCAGGGCCTGGGCCTCCTCCAGCGTGAACGGCGGCGCCGAGACCGTCACGGCAAAGGCCGGGTGCTCCCGCTCGATCCGGCCCCACAGCGCCTGCTCCGCCTCCAGGTCCGACTGGATGCGCCCTTGCACCTCGGAGCGCCGCAGCGCCTGGCGCCGCCCGCCATTGTCGTCATCGTCCAGCGCCTCGCCCAACTGGCCCAGGAGCCACTCGACCTCGGCCCGCAGCCGCTGGGCCTCGGCCAGGGTCTCGCCCAGCGCGGCGTCACTCTGGGCCAACGCCTCCATGTCGGGCCGCTGGGCCCCCAGGGCCTCCATCAACGAGCGGGACTTGGCCCCCTCGGCGTAGCGAAAGGCCGCGCCCAGGTCGCCCTCGCGCAGGCAGAGCAGCACCAGCCGGGCGTAGGCCGCGGCCCGGTCCGCCACCAGCTTTTCCCGGTCGGCCCGCAGGGTGCTGGCAGCCCGCAGAGCCTCCACCGCGACGGCCATCTGTCCATAGGCGTCGCGAGCGCGGCCCCAATCTTCAGCCAGGTAATAGGCGTTCCCCAGGTTGTTGAGCCGACTCGGTAGGTCCGGCGAGCCCGGCGGCGTCCTCGCCACTGCCTTCTCATAGGCCCGGATCGCCCCCTCCAGATCCCCCGTCTCCCCCGTGCGCCCGTACCGGGCACTCAGCCCAGTCCCCAGGTTGTTGAGGTATCCTGGTAGGTCCGGCGAGCCCGGCGGTGTCCCCGCCACCGCCTCCTCATAGGCCCGGATCGCCCCCTCCAGATCCCCCAGCTCCCCCGTGCGCCCGTACCGGGCACTCAGCCCAGTCCCCAGGTTGTTGAGCCGACTCGGTAGGTCCGGCGAGCCCGGCGGCGTCCCCGCCACTGCCTTCTCATAGGCCCGGATCGCCCCCTCCAGATCCCCCAGCTCCCCCGTGCGCCCGTACCGGGCACTCAACCCAGTCCCCAGGTTGTTGAGCCACCCTGGCAAGTCCGGCGAGCCCGGCGGCGTCCCCGCCACCGCCTCCTCATAGGCCCGGATCGCCTCCTCCAGATCCCCCAGCTCCCCCGTGCGCCCGTACCGGGCACTCAGCCCAGTCCCCAGGTTGTTGAGCCGACTCGGTAGGTCCGGCGAGCCCGGCGGCG
>Ga0334887_1000175_pt1 | contig 109706 bp, 66 predicted proteins | sample GraSluR1_MG_10_FD_207217 | JGI IMG/M metagenome (GOLD analysis project Ga0334887, IMG submission 207217) | Sludge microbial communities from methane-producing bioreactor in Wageningen University, Netherlands - Granular Sludge_18_07-R1 | ecosystem: Engineered > Bioreactor > Anaerobic >...
TGCCTCCTTTACCTGTAAGACAAGCGTATCACGATCTGTCAACTATGTGCTGAGCCTACCGTTTGAGTAACTGTCAACTATGTGCTGAGACTTTCCAAGTACACGATGTGCTGAGACTAACCAGGTACTGGGTAGCCCGGCAAAGGACGTCGATTTTGGCTTCAAGGGTGAATTCGTGCAGGACGTAGGCGGAGACGATCCGGTCGAAGGGTGGTTGAATGTCGGCAGGCCAACCGGCCAATAGATTCGCCTGCACCAGATGGACCTGTGGGAGCTTCACCCGCGCCTTCGCCAACATCTCAGTGGAAAAATCCACACCCCATATTTCGCAATCCTGCTGTACAAAGCGCCGTGCCAAATTGCCCGTGCCGATGCCGAGATCGAGAATCCGCATCCCCGGCCTGACGCCGGCCAATGTGACCACTTCGTCCAGAATGCGCTCATAGCCGTCGAAGGGGAAGTCTCCGTCGGTCGAAGCCAGGGAGTCATCGTAATGCTGCGCCCAGGTATCGAACAGTTGGACGCGGTCTGCACGTTCATTGTTGGGGGGCGAGGTCAAGTCATCCATACGGATAGCATACCAGCATTTGGCGTTTGGTCAAAAACCACAAAAGTCTCACATTGCGTGAGACTTTTGTGGTACGGTACTACATACAACAGGAGGGATCAACAGGGAACTGGCGTTATTCCCCGGTAATCTCGAGAGCGTAGTTCACGTAGGTTCTGGGTTTTTTCGATTCGACGCTCAGCAAAATGTAGAGATTATCGACGTCCGCCGGGACGGCGACTTCTGTGTCCCACGTCACGCCGCCTTGTGCGGGGGTCAGAGGCACATCGGCCATATCCAACGTTTCGTACACGCCGTAGATGATACCATCCGCACCGATCACCGGCGGGATGCCGATGTGCGTCTTCAGCGCGAATCTGGAGGGGTTGACGTTCTGCCACGTGAAGTGGAAGCCTGCATCGTCGCGTTGCACGTCCAGCAGGCTGACGATATTGTCGCTGAGGGCGATCATTTCGACCCCGGCGTCTTGGATCAGATCTTCCACCGGTTCGCTAACCGGATAGGTCAAACTCGTGACGACTTCGTCGAGATTCAAGACTAATTTTCCTGGGACCTTGTTGGTTTCCGCAACCTCGACATAGTAATCGAGATCGCCGTCGAACCTCACGTAATCAATGGTGAGTTTGGACTCAGGCGCAGCAACGGCTCCCGCGCACTCCACGTAGAGCAGTTGCGTTTCCGGTTGGCCGCTCTGGTCGCCGGTATAGCCACGCATTTGAAATCCCGGCGCCAAACGATGCCCACCCGTACCGACGAAAACCGTCGCGCACGAAGCAGTTTTTCCATCGCCGGTGGTCAGGAGCGCCGGTTTGCCATCCACCGCGCGCATGGTACTCCACACGCCGGTATCGTTGCGTATGGTAATGTCGATGCGTAAATCCCCTGCCGGAGTCTCGCTCACGTGGGTCACGATGCCGGCCCACCCTTTGTTGGCAGCCTGAGCGCCTGCCGATGACGATTCCAATCCTTCGGGCAAGACGATATAGGCGCACGCCAGGCTGACCATCATATACACCAGCAGGAGTGGAATGAAGAACACTTTCTTTAGAGCCATATTCGCTTCTCCGTTTGAAACTTGCCTACTGGCCATCTGGAAGCACAGCCCGGATGACGGCCAATGTAAACCCGTAACCGGGCGGCATATTCACGCCGCCATCGACCGCCGTGACGCCCTTTTCCTGGCCCTCGTAGGCCACGATGACGTAGTGCGCGAAACACTGCCGGCATGGCACGTGGTAGGTGTCACGAATTTCATTGGTATACCAGCCGTAATCCTCGGTGATGGTCTTGAGCAGATTTTCCACTTCAGTAGGGGCGATCTTGGTCTCGGTGGTATTTATGCCATCATCTTTCTGTATGCGCCCGTCGGGATAGATCACATACATCTCATTGATGCAGGCCGGGCCGGCGAGACGGTGATAGGCAATGACTGCGCCTTCTGCGATCAGACGCGCGGCTTCATCTTTACGGAATGGTTCCAACTCGCAGGCGGTCGTTTCGCCCTGACCGTTGTAGGAATTGCCCCTCAATCCTGGTACAACCGCGATGGCCAGCAGCACCAGAACGGCGGCCGCGCCGAATCCAAAAGCGAGCTTTTGCCGTCTACGCCGCACTGCACGGGCATCGAGGGCCTTGTCGCCGATTTTTCGGTTGGCCAATACAGCTTGCACCCCGATGAACACGAGCATCAGCACGCCAATGACGATCTTCGTCCACCACGAGCTTAACGTGCCGATAAATTGAATCAGGGCTTGCGTGATGGCGAGGACCATGACGCCGAAGAAAGTGCCCGCCACATATCCCGTTCCGCCAGTCAACAACGTGCCGCCGATCACGACCGAAGCGATGACGTCCATCTCGAAGCCCGGCGCGTACAGGCCATGTCCGGACGAGACAAAGAGACAGAATGACAGGCCGGCCAGCGCCGAGCAAAACCCGTTGAGGGTATACACCAACATCAACGTCCGGTTCACCGGCAGGCCCATCAGGCGCGCGGACTGTTCATCGCCGCCGATGGCGTACACGGTGCGGCCAAAACGGGTGTAGTGAGCGAGATAGATCCCGATCAACAAAACGATAAAACCGACAACGACGGGAATGGAGATGTAGGGAGCAGGTGTGCCTTGCAGATCGGCCAGTTCTTTCAGCCCTGGAATCAGGATCTTTGTCTGCCCCAGGATTCTAAACACCCGATTGTCGATGTTGATCGCGTTGTCGCTGATGAAGAAGCACATGCCACGTGCAAACCACATCCCCGCCAGGGTGGCAATGAACGGTTGCACTTTCAAGTAGACGATGAAACTCCCCATGATGGCCCCCAGGATCATCCCGATGGCGAGCACCAGCAGAATGACGGCCCAGGGATTCCAGCCCGCACGCAGTAAAGCGGCGGAGACCACCGTCGTCAAGACCACGACGCCGCTGACCGAAAGGTCGATGCCCTTGCTCAGAATAACGAAGGTCATCCCCACTGCGCTGATCAAAATGAACGAGGTGTTGCGGAACAAGTTGAGGAACACCTGGGGATTGCGCATCCCCTCGAAATAGATGAAACCCATCCCGTAGGCGACAAAAGCCAGCACCGCCGTTGCAGCCTGGGGTATAAACCGGCGGTTCTTGGAAATGAAGTTGCTTGCTCGGCTTAACATGGCTAGACCTCTTTCTTCTTCGCGCCGATCCCCAGGAAAAGGCCTCTCACCTGTTCTGAGAAGAGCAGGATCACGATGATCACCACCACCGACTTGACAGCTGGAAGGGCATAGGACTGAACCCCAATCGCGTACATGGATTGGGTGACAGCTTGCATGACCAAAGCGCCAATGACACTTGCCAGCAAGGAAAAGCGCCCTCCTGACATAGACGTTCCGCCGATAACCACGGCCAGGATCGCGTCTAACTCGATGAAAAGGCCGGTGTTGTTGGCATCCGAGGTCTTGACGTTGGAGCAGGCGACCAAACCGGCGATGCCGGCGCAGAAGCCACAAAAGGTGTAGGCCATCAGTTTGACCTTGCTCTCCTGGATGCCGCTGAAATAGCTGGAACGGAAATTGATCCCCACCGATTCGATGAACATACCAATGGCCGTTTTGCGCGTCAGCAGCCACGTGACGAGCAATACAAACGCGACAATGTACAGGGAAAAGGGCAAGATGAACCAGCCTTGTCCGATGTACGCAAACGGCCGGTAGGTGATCTGCACCCGCAGCCCGTTCGTAATCAACTGCGCGATCCCGCGCCCGGCGGTCATCAAAACCAGGGTCGCTACCATAGGCTGAATCTTCATGTAGGCGACCAACACCCCGTTCCATAACCCACAGATCAGGGCCACGAGCAGCGCCGCGCCGATCACCACCCACAGAGGTTGGAAAGTATACGTGGGGTCGGTGACAAAAAAGACTTCGTTGCGCAGCGCAGATGGATTCATCAGGATGCCGGCGACTGAGGCCGCAATCGCCATCACCGCGCCCACCGAAAGGTCCACGCCGCCGGTAGCAATCACAAGCGTCATCCCTATCGCTAGCAAGGAAACCGTCGAGCCATTGCGCAGAATATCGATCAGACTGCCATACAGATTGCCGTCTCTGTTCTCGATGGTAAAAAAGCCGGGGATGAACAGAAAGTCGAACAGCAGCACGAGTAGAAAGGCGACGGTGGGGAAAAACAACCGGCTCTCTGTGATGCTTCGCCACCTCAAGGTACGGTCTGCGAGCTGTTTCATAACTCACTCCCTGCGATTGTGTGCATGATGACGTGTTCGTCAACCTCGCCGCTGAATTCGGCGACTTTTTCCCGTTCGCGTAGTACGGCAATGCGATGGCTGGTGCGCAATACCTCTTCCAACTCGGAGGAGATGAACAGGCACGCCATGCCTTCATCGGCCAATTCGAGCACCAGCTTCTGGATTTCGGCTTTCGTGCCCACGTCGATTCCGCGCGTCGGTTCGTCGAGGATCAGCACTTGCGGATGGGTCGCCAGCCAGCGCGCCAGGATCACTTTTTGTTGGTTACCGCCGCTCAGGTTTTTGACGGGCTGATCGGCGGTCGGCGTGGCGATGTTCAACATTTCGATGTACCTGTTGGCAATCTCGTATTGTTCTTGGATGCCGACGTGGCTAAACCAGCCCTTGTTGGCTTGTATGGCGAGCACGATGTTTTCTCTGACGGTGAGGTCATCGACGATCCCTTCAGCTTTGCGATCTTCGGGGCACAGGGCGACGCCACGTTTGATGGAGCCGAGCGGGCCGTGATCCGTTATCGTTGCGCCGTCGAATTCGATGTGACCTGTATCCGGTTTGTCCACACCGAACAGCACTCTGGCGGTTTCGGTACGGCCCGAACCGAGCAGGCCGGCCAACCCAACGACTTCCCCGGCGCGCAATTGCAGATCGAAGGGTTTGATGGAACCGGCGCGCCCCACTTTTTGGGCATCGAGGACGGCTTCGGCTTTGATGTGCTTGCTGCTCTCCAATTTGATGCTCGACATATCATCGAGTTCGTCCAGGCTGCGCCCGATCATTTTGGCGATCAACTCGACACGCGGCAGCGAGGCCGTCTCGAAAGCCCCCACTAATTTACCGTTGCGCAAGACGGTGATCCGGTCTGAAATTTCGTACACCTGGCTCATAAAATGCGTAATGAAGATAATGCCGACGCCTTCTGCGCGCAGTTTTCTCATCACCTTGAAAAGTTGTTGGGTTTCATTCGCATCCAGGCTGGAGGTCGGTTCGTCCAGGATGAGGATTTTGGTAGAGGCAATATCGAGCGCCCGCGCAATGGCGACCATTTGCTGAATCGCCACGGTATACATATCCAGGGGTTGGGTCACGTCGATGTCGATGTCCAGCAGACGTTTGAGGAGATTAGCGGCCTGGACGTTCATTGCGGACCAGTCGATCCGGCCAAACTTGCGCGGTTCGCGCCCTATCAGGACATTCTCCGCGACGGATAAGTTCGTACACAAATTGATTTCTTGATATACAGTGCTGATCCCCAGCGTTTGTGAGTGTTGTGGGGAGCGCGGGTGGATTTCTACGCCATCAAGGATAATTTGTCCGGCGTCCGGGCGTTCCACGCCGGTCAACACTTTGATCAGGGTGGATTTTCCGGCGCCGTTTTCTCCGACCAGGCAATGAATCTCACCTTTTTTCAGGCCAAAGTCTACATTGTCAAGCGCCTGCACGCCTGGGAAAGCCTTGAAGATGCCTTCCATTGTGAGGATATAATCGTTCATTGTGGACATACTTGCTCCCTACTTAAGTTCCCGACAAGGTTGGCCGGATATGAGCCGGTCAGGTGCAAAGATTGGGAAGCGGCAGGCATAGCGCCACTTCCCAATCTAGCATGTGGTCCTCAAGTACGACCTCGCCGCGTTATAAACCCGGTTTTAGTATTTACGTCCCTGAGCGATTGCCGGGAGGTTCGGATCGATCATGTAGAAGACACTTTCCTCGGAAGGAATCCACTTGGGCAGCGTCTCGCCATTCATCGCCGCGAGCGCCGCGGCGTAGACCTGCGGGGCCAGCAACGGATTACACTCGACAGTCACGTTCAGTGTCCCATCCAGCATCGCCTGGAAGGCGCCGGCGGTGGCATCCACCGAAATGAGCTTGACGTCCACAGCGGGAACCAAACCGGCTTCCTTGAGGGCTTCGATCGCGCCGAAGGCCATCTCGTCGTTCTGACCGAAAATCCCTTGAACGTCGGTCGTTTCTTTCAACCAGGCCTCGGTCACTTGCTTGCCTTCGACGACGCTCCAGTTCGCGGTCTGGCTCTTGGTCACTTCGATGCCGCACGCTTTGGCCGTCTCGCGGAACCCGGTGCCGCGGTCGATGGCCGGGGCAGAACCCACGTTACCGACCAGTTCCCAAACTTTCTTGGAGGCGCTGCCTTCGAGCAGTTTACACATTTCCCGGCCGGCTTTGCGGCCTTCCTCCACGAAGTCCGCGCCGATGAAGGTCACGTACAAGTCCTCGAAACCGTCGATGCGGCGATCCGAGAGCAGGACGAGCTTGCCGGCAGCCTTGGCATCCTTGAGCACCTGTTCCCAACCCGTGACCTCAAGTGGCGACATCACGATGACGTTCACTTCGGGGTCCTGGATGAATTGCTGGAAACCGGCAACCTGCTTCGACAGGTCGTTCTGCGAATCGTAGAACTTCAGGGTGAGGCCCATCTGTGTCGCCGTTTCCTTGAAGGACGCGGTGTTGGCCGCGCGCCAACCGCCTTCGGAGCCGGTCTGGAGGAATCCGACCACCAGGTCGGAATATTCGCAGTTGGGAGCACAGCTTTTCTTACCGCCGCCAGCTTGACAACCCACGACGAGCATCAGAACAACAACCAACAGAGCGATTCTTTTCAACTGAGACATGGTTTCTTCTCCTATCAATTTCTATGAATTAGGTTATGACTATTGGATTTGGCCCATCAGGATCTTTGTGATGTGTTTGGTGTATACGTGCACCTCCTTATCAAGGCTGAAATGCTGCCAAGGTATTGAAACCTTGTTCTAGGTTCGTGTGCCGCCTATCAACACCTGGACTAAAAACTTCCGGAGATTTTCTGCCTTCAGCATAGCAGAAGTGAGCCTGTATTTGAATAGACATGTTTAAGCATTTTGTTAAAAGTCATTGGAGGTTTTGTATAAAAAACAAACCCTCCATTGTGGAGGGTTTGTTTTTATCCGATGGTGTTAACGTTTTTACGCGGGACGTGTTCAATACTTGCGGGTGGGTAGAATTTCCGCCGCATTATCGGGGAAGTATATGCTCTCTTCAGAAGGAATCCACTTTGGCACTTCCGCACCGTTGACGACCTCCAGGGCCGTGCTAAAGAAAAGCGGCCCCAAGAGTGGATTGCACTCTATCGTCGCATTGAGTTTCCCGTCGATCATGGCTTGAAAGGCATCTCGAATGGCATCGATGGAGACGATGATGATGTCCTCACCAGGCTTCAGGCCGAATTCCTCGATGGCCTTGATGGCGCCGATGGCCATGTCATCATTGTGCGCGTAGAGCGCGTCGATCTGATCGCCGTACGTCTCCAGGAAAGACTCCATAACCTCTTTGCCCTTGGCGCGGGTGAAATCTCCCGTCTCCGAGGCGATAATCCTCATGTCGGGGTAATCGGCCAGGATTTCCCTGAAACCGACGTAGCGATCATTGGCGGGCGCGGATCCCAGCGTACCCACCAACTCCACGATATTGCCCTTGCCTTCGAGTAGATCGGCCATCACCCGGCCGGCCCGCCGCCCTTCTTCGGTAAAATCCGATCCGATGTACGTTGCATACAGGTCTTCGGCAACGTCTGCCCGGCGGTCGACGAGGATGATGGGAATGCTGGCCTCTTTCGCTTCCTGAAAGACGGAATCCCAGCCGGTCTCCACAATCGGCGAAACGCCGATCACGTCTACCTGCTGAGCGATAAATGTGCGGATCGCTTTGATCTGGTTTTCTTGCTTTTGTTGGGCGTCGAGGAAAATCAGTCCCACCCCCAACTCCTCGGCGGCATTCTTGATCGAGGCCGTGTTGCCCGTTCGCCACTCGCTTTCGGCGCCGAGTTGTGAATAACCGACGACCAGGTTTTGATACGTGAGCTTGCCGGCGGCGCGTTCTGTAGGCAAGGGTTCGGAATCGGGAGGACGTGTGCAACTCGACAAGACGACGAGCCACGTCAGTATACACAGAAAAATAGTCCAAAGCGCGCGCTTCATGGTATGACTCCTTTCTCTACGCGGCTAAATGCTCTCGCAGGGGAATCGTTACGGTAACACAAGTGCCTTGCTGATACTGGCTCTCGATAGCAAGCCCGTATTGGCTACCGTAGTAGAGTTTGATGCGTTTGTTGACGTTGGACAGGCCGAAGCCTTCATCCTCTTGTGTGATTTCATACGACTCATCCCCTAACCTCTCCCGGATCTGCGCCAGCTTATACGGCGTACAGCCGACGCCATTGTCCTGCACCTCGATCAAAACCTGGTCTTGCTCTTTCTTTCTCGCCATAACCCTGATAGCGCCGCCGTTTCTTTTTTGTTTGATGCCATGATACAAAGCGTTCTCGACCAACGGTTGTAACGTCAATTTTAGAATGGCGCCATCCAATACCTCGTCATCTACATCGATCTCGTAATCCAGGATATCGTGGTAGCGCATCCTTTGAATGTGCAGATAGCTGCGGACGTGTTCGATTTCCTGCTGAATCGGTATCCAATCCTTTCCCTTACTGAGTGCGATACGAAAGAAACTCGATAACGCACGCACGATCTCGATGACCTCATCGGTCTTGTTGGTCTCCGCCATCCAAACGATGGTGTCGAGGGTGTTGTAGAGGAAGTGCGGGTTGATTTGCGCTTGTAGCGCCTTCAACTCGGCTTTCTGGAGGGCTTCTTGCTCTTTGACTTGCGCCGCCAGCAGTTCCTTGATCTTACCGATCATCACATTGAAGCTGATGCCCAATTCGGTGATTTCATCTACATTTTCACGGGTGACCAGCGCGCGTAGATCCTGCTCGGTAATGGTCGTCGTCACGTCGTGCAATTTCTTGATCGGCAGATAGATACTGGCGGAAATCAGCCAGGCAGCCAACGCAGAAAATCCAATCGTTCCCGGTAACAGGATCGAATACACGATCATCAGGCGGTTGAAGCGCTGCTTGTTTTGCTGGTATTGTTCCTCCGCCTGATTCACTTCTGCCAGCATATAATCCTGGATGCTTTGTTCGACAACGTCCGAAACGCCGCGAATATTCTCCAACACCAGTTCGTTATCGGCGACCCGGCTTCCCTGTTCGATTTGCTCGCCCATTCTGTCGACATAGCGAGTGAGCGTATCCATCGTTCTGCGGACGACTTCCAATTTGATCCTGGACCTGTCGGAAGTGGCATTTGCCATCATCGAGGCGATCTGCTCGTTGACCTGATTGATGATGGCATATTGCCCCCCGGCCTTGAATTCAGTTTTGCCGGCTACGATGTTCCACATTTCGGTGTCGATCGCGGGTTTGATAAAGCCATTGATGCTGTTGGCCGTCGTGATGTTGGTGATCATGGCGTCGTATCTGCGGTTGAACTGTAAAACGTTGAGGATCATAATGGCATTGACCGCTACCATCAAGAAGATCACCGCCAACGACGACAGCAGGATCTTTTCGCGGATCGACAGGTTGATGCTGGCAAAATAGGCGATGAACTTGTTGACAAATTTGGAATAACTCTCGATGGTCGTTAATTCACTGTCCATAGGGCACGCTAATCCTTTCTCGTCCAGGAGCGCTCGCGGAACTCCTGAGGCGTGAAACCGGTCTTCCTCTTGAAGAAGGCACTGAAATAATGCGCGTCGTTATAGCCGCTCTGATACGCCACTTCGGCGCATTTGATATTCGTCGTGCGCAATAATTCTTTGGCGCGATTGAGTCGCAACGTGTTGGTGTAATCCCTGAACGTTTCCCCAACCTCCTGGCTAAAAACAGTGCTAAAATGACCGGGGCTGAGGTTGAATCGCCTGGCGATCTCATTCATCTGCAAATCTGGATCGCTAAAGTGACTGTCTATATACGCTTTGGCTTGTTGAATGATCTGCGTGCGTAGGTGATTGACCTGATTATCGCGGAAAACCAAAGCCGCGCCTATCACCTGTTTCAGTTCGGCTCGGATGTGGTCTACAGTCGTGAGACGTGGCAAGAGCGCCTCGATTTGGTGAATCTCCGGTGTCGCGTGCTCTTCTGCGCCATCCAAATCGCTTACAAATTGCGCGGTGGTCAAGCATACTTCGAGTAACAGATAGTGTAGCACCAAAGCGGATTGCAACGCCGCCTCGCAAATCGAGCGCAGGTGACGCTCGAAGAAGCTGTCGAAATCGGAAAGTTCGCCAAATTTCAGATAATTCTCGAGTTCCTGATGATCCACTTTCTGTAATTCGGCCGGCGCTTCACGCGCGTGGGGGTCAATGACGTAGGGCGACCCGGTTGCAGCTTTTGTTTCGATCACCGCCTGCACAAACGAGCGGTGCAGGTCACTCAATCTTTCCTGCGGACTTCCTATTCCGATGTACAGGCGACAGGCTGTATCGTCGGCGCCTTGCTTCTGGAGCAATTCGGCCCAAAAACCGGCTTCCTGCTGAAGTTGATCTGCCGCATCGCCCTTGAGAATCAGGACCAACGCTTCCATATCTCTCTTGGTGAACAGAATATCGGCGCTGTTGCGGATCAGATTTGTCACTGCCGCTTCGATGCGCTGGCACGTGTCGTAATCATAGGGCTGATTGTCGTCGCACAATGTGATCTTGATCAGCATCACCAGATAATACGGCGCTAGCAGGTCCAGACCCAGGTGTTGCCCCTGTTCAATCGCATCCGACGACGAAATGCCGCCCAGCACCAGGCGGAGCAATAATTGTTCTCTGCGCACCAAAACGCTGTATTCGACCTGGCTCCTTAATTCTCGCAGGCGCTCGCGTTCGCTCTTTTCGTGGTCAAGCATCGTCGCAACCCTGTTCAAGACCTCAACGATGTCGGTCGAACTGACCGGTTTGAGCAAATACTCGGTCACGCCAATCTTCAATGCGAGTTGGGCATACGCAAATTCGTCATAGCCACTGAGGATGATGATCTTGATCCAGGGCATGTGCTCACGGATGATTTTGCTCAATTGCAGACCATCCATAAACGGCATTTTGATGTCGGTGATCAGCACATCGGGTTTCGTTTCTTCGATGCGTGACAGCGCCAACTCGCCATCGGATGCCTCGCCGCAAAACTCGAAGCCGATGGCCGGCCAATCAATGGCGTTCCGAATGCCCTCCCGAGCTACGATCTCATCTTCGACCAGAAAGACCTTGTACGGCACGTCGTACCTCCCCTTATCGGTGGGCGGCGCCTATTCCAGGAACTTCCTCAGTGCGCCAATAGTAACCGAATCGTGGATGTTCTCGACGAACTTGATGTTCTCCAATGAACCGCTGGCAATCGCACCGCGCAGGATGATGGGCGTCAGGTCCACATCCATCGCGCCCCGGTACGTGGATGTGACGCAATACTCCGCACAAAACCCGGTGATGATGACCGTGTCCACGCCCAAATCATGCAGTGTTTCGGTCAGTGGTGTTTTGTTGAAGGAGTTGCCGTAGGTCTTGTGGACGTGGATGTCCGATGGCAGAATGTGCATGGACTCCGGTGTGTCGAACCCCTCCTGGCCTGGAACAAGATTATCACCTTCATCCATATGTTGGACACAAATCACCGGCAGTTGTTTATCACGAAACAGCTTGATGGCAGCGTTGATGTATTCAATCGCGTCGTTGAGGGATTGGGTCATCACCGGATTGAGGCCGAAAAAGGCTTCCTGCACATCGATGACTAACAGGGCTGGTTTCATGGTTCCTCCTGCTTACTTTGGAATAATATCCGTGTTAATGCTTCCGACTTCCATTATAACCCGAATCACAATAACGCGGTTAACACGGCATTCTGCGCGTGCAGCAGGTAGGCTTTGGCCTCGTAAACGTGGTGGCCCAGATAGGCCATCGCGTCCTCGGAGACTTCCTCGCCGCGCGTGACCGGCGGGCAGGGCAGGAACAGGACATCCGGCGCGGCGAGCCACAATTTCTCGGCGGTGATCTGGTAGGGGAGAAATTGTCGCGCGATGCGGGCGTGGTCTTCCGGGCTGCTGCGATGCGGCCAGCAATCGGTGTAGACGACATCGGCGTCTTGAAGGCCCGCGTCCAAATCCTGGCTCACACGCACGGTTCCGACGGCGTCTCGCTGCACCTGCGCCATAAAATCGGCATCCACCTCGTATCCCGCCGGGCAAATCTGCACGATGTGAATGGGCAAGCGCGCTGCCGCCTCGAACCACGGATGGCAGAGATTGGTGGCCTCGCCCACGAACGCGACTTTCAACCCCTCCAGGCGTCCGCGTTGAGCGCGGATGTACGCCAGGTCGCCCAGGATTTCGCACGGGTGATTGAAGTCCGTGCGGGCATTAATGACAGGATGCTCCGATGCCGCCACGAGCCGCTGCATGTGTTCGTGTTTCCGCGCGCGCGATACGATGCCGTCGAACCAGTTATCGAGGTAGCACGCCACATCTTCGATGGACTCGCGTTCATCGAGCCTGCCGGGCACTTGCACGGCGATCCCACCCAACGCGGCAATGCCCAATTCGAAGGATACGCGGTTGCGAAAGCCCTCCGCATCCCAGATCAGAGCGATGGACTTGCCTGCCAGGTTTTGCGGCAGCCGTTTGGCTTGCCACGCGTCGCGCAACGTGTCGGCGAGATCGAGCAGCGCGACGAGGTCGGCTTGGGTGAAGTCCAGGAAAGAGATGAAGTCTTTTGGCATTGGCATGGCTTCTATTTATCCTCCGTGTTGCTCATAGGCATTTCTAGCGGATTGTTTCACAGTTCAACTTCTGTTCGTTGTTTTTGTTCACACAGGTGAGGTATTACACCCATGGTGTACACTGCGCGTCTGGCAGTGCGCAGACAGTGTGGATGCTGGCGTCGAGGTCGAATTCGAGTGGCGGTGTGTAGTGGATGGTGTTCAGGTAGGTCAACGTGGCTTCGAGGTGGTGCAGGTTGTTGAGCAGCGGCTCGGTATAGCGGATCGCGCCGTATTCTGCATTGCGAATGTGGTGCTGTTGGCCGACGTGATTGTTCCAGTCCACGCCTTCGGTGAGAAAGCCGTGTGTACCATAGTGGTGGCGGGCGATGGCGGCAAGAACGCCCAAAGCGACGTCGCGGTATGCCTCGTCGCCGCGTTCGAGCCACGCTTCCAGGTGTGCCTGCGCAACCTCGGCGTTTTCCCACAGGTAGGCGGTATCCCAGCTTTCCTCCATCCAGAACAAACCCTGGGTGAAGACGTCGTTGTGGTTTTCGGTCATCCGAAACCGCCGCATTGCGGGCAGGGCGACTACGTAGGCGAAATCGCGCCAGCCAGCGCGGTTGAGCAGACCGGCAACCTGGCGCAGGATGCGGAAGGCGCAGGCGTAGGTGACGTTTTCGTGATCGTCGAAGGTGTCGTGGTTGATGCTGCCCCACAGCCCGCCGGCCTGGACAAACGCATCGCCAAGCGTGCGGGCCAGGCCCGGCTTACCGGTCAGCGCCCACAACTGGAGCAAGAACAGCCCGTCGGCGCTGTGCTCGAAGATTGGATCGGGATCGCCGTGTGGTGAAAGTGGGTAGATTGCGCCCTCAACGGTGATGCGGCGCGGCGTCCACCCGGAGTCGAGCAAGGGGACGTGTTCGGCCAGCCAATCCGCGAGACGGTGCGCGGTTTGCGATAGGGCGGCGCGGCGTTCCGGCAAATCGCGCGCCAATTCGAGCATTTGTACGCCGATTTTCGCCAGCGAACCGGGACAGAGCCAATCGTCCTTGTGGGTGTAATTGAGGCAAAAGCGACGCTCGACGCTGTGCCAGTAGGGGAAGATCAGCCCATCGGGTTGGACAAAACCGGCGTCGAGTACGTGATCCACGAGACACCGCGCCTGTTCCTGGATGCCCACGTCACCCAAATAGCTGCCCCACCGGTAGAGCAGATGCGCGCCGCCGACCGCATTTGCGGCCCAGCCGGGGCCTTCCAACGGGCCGAAGTCATGCCACAACATCGGTTCGCCATCGGGATCGACGAAGCTAGACGTGGCGCGCAGGGCACCGTCCGGCGTCGATTCCAGACAGTGCAGTGCGAAGTGCGCCGAGGCGTTGGCGCTGGCGAAAAGGAGGTCAGGAGAAAGGCGCGTGTTTTCGATTGTCGTGGATAGGGTATTCGTCATCGTGATTTTTTCTGCTGTAGAAGTCTGTGCGAAAAAGTAAAACCTGGCGCGCGTCGTGCGCCAGGCTCATCATACTACAGGGCGGTAAAGTTACAAACTCGCTACCTACGCGGCCTCCGCCTCTACGCGGTTGGATCAAGCACCCGCCCCACGAAGAGCAGCGTGTCCGTCTCTACGTCGTGGATCAGGAAAATGAAGGGGCGATCGACGGTAATCATGTTCATCGGCATCGACTCGACGCCCACGACGACACCCGTAGCTGCTGCGGCCTCGGTGCCTTCCTCATCCACGGCGACGAAAGCCTCGTGGATGACCGATTGGATGAAAAGGTCCCGTGTGCCATCCATCCCGGAGAAGTCGGCGACCCCGCCCTGGAAGGCGTCTTCCATTCCCAGACCGGCCAAGACGTTTTGAAGCGCGAAGCGCGCCTTGAACTCGAATTTGGGCATCGTCAACTGTAAATCGACGGTTTCCAGCCCCGCCATGATTGCCTCTACCTGCGCCGCGTCGAGCGATGCCTCGAACGCTTCGAACGTCCCGGCGTCGGGCACGAGCACGAGCATACGTACCCGGTCGCCTTTGTAGTCCAGCGCAAAAGCTTCGAAGCCCGCACCGACGAGATAGGGTGTTTCCGCCCGGCGGGACATCATCGGCACAGTGATCTGCGAGCCGTCGAGCCGCGTGAAGTCGCCCTGCATATCGCCGCTAAAGGGGACGTTCCAGTCGGCCTTGAAGTAGATGGCGTTGAGCAGCACCAGCCGCGCATCCGCCGTGAGGTCGCCCTCTTGTAACAGTTCTTCGATTTTGCGCTCGGTTTGCTCGCTGACCCAGGCGTTGATCGCCTCGCGGGCCTCCTCGCGGAGCGTGTCCTGCGTGAAATCGGCCAGCCGCATCCCCGCACCATAGTGAACAGCCAGCGTGTCGAGGTAGCTTGGCAGGAATTCGTAGCCCTCCTGCGCCCACAGCGCGTTGGCGACGTTCAAGCGGAAAGCTGCCGCGGCCTCCGGCGACGTCAGAGCCAGGTCGAGCGCATTGAAGGCGGCGTGCAGGTCTTCGGACGACAGCGTGAAGTGCAGCGCCTCGGCCATCTGGCGTTGCGTTTCACCGGCGGCGCCGGCATACGCCATTGCCAGCGCGGTAGAGATGCTGTGGGGCGAGTAGAAGAGGTTGCCGTCCTGCTTGCGCAGCGCCCGGTACAGATCGAGAGCAAACGTGCGGTTCCCAGCGGCTAACGTTTCCCGAGTCTCATCCGCAACCTGGGGCGCAGTCTCTCGCGGCAATTCCGACTGGACAAGAGAAAGGCGTGCGCTGCCGGGACCGGCGGGATCGGCGGGTTCGGGCGTCGCCGTAGCTGCAGGTGGGGGCGTCACGGCGGGCGTTGCAGGCGGCCCACACGCCGAGAGTAACATACTGGCCAGTACAACGGTCACGATTCCAAGTTTCATGCGATTGAACATTTTCTGCCTCCTGTTTTTCGATTATATGTATTGTGTTACGCCTTTAAGACGTACAATCGGTGACAGGAGTTCCAGAGGGGATAGACGGTAGACGGAGAAATCGTTTTCAGGGGAGCAGAATGAGATGTGACTCTACAGTTATGTACTAAGAACCTATCCGAAAATTTGCCGTTGACGCACCAGAAATGCTCAAAAGCATAATTTTCGGTTAGAGACTAATGCTGTTCCTTCAAGATAGTCTCCAGTTGTTCGATCAGGGGCGGGAAATCCTTCTGAATGATCGTCCAGAGAATGTCGAAGTTGACCGTATCGTAACCGTGTATCAACCGGTTGCGCAGATCTGCCACATCACGCCAGGGTATCTCAGGATAACGGGATCGAAACGCCTCAGGCATTCGCACGGCGGCTTCACCAACAATCTCCATCAACCGCACTAACGCCAGGTTCAGCATTCTATCCCTGTCCAGGTCTGTTCGAGAACGATGGCGGACCATCTCCACCGCTTCCCGGGCGTGATCGAGCATGTGGCGCACCCGTATCATTGGTTCATGGCGTGACATAGAGCACCTCTGCCTCGTCGAGGACTTGTTGCCGGAAATATGGACTTAGGTCCTTTGCCGTGTTGAGATCGGCTTTCCTGCCCAAAATCTCCGATAGCTCTCGCTGCATTCGAAAAAATGCTAGCCCCGGCGTGCGGTCTGGCTCAAATTCCACCAGCACGTCCACGTCGCTATCAGGCGTAAAGTCGTCACGCAGCACCGAACCGAAGAGGGCCAACTTGCGGATAGCGTTGCGCCGGCAGAACGCCGCGATTTCTGCTTGTGGCACTTTGGCCTTTATGCTCATCATTACACCTCGACCTGGTTCTTACACAAGCGTGGAACAAATCACTCCATCATAACCGCTTTTCTCTATTATACCTTAACCTTCTCTGACTTGGTAGACCCATCTGCTTCTGTCGCAAAAACACATACGCCGTTGTCTGGCTGCATCGCAACCGGAGTTCAATGACATGGGACCGTTGCTCTTTATTCCCCTACAAGCCGGCCCCGAAATGGCCCCGGCTCTGAATCGGGAATGAGCGTCGCGCCCACCCGTTTGGCGTACCAGTCCACCGGGCCGGCCCATCCGATGACGGTGTATGCATAATTCTCGTTCCACATTGCGTGGAGCGCCGTCAACAGCAAGGCTGTGCCGATGCCTCGGTCCTCATAGCGTGGGTGTACGCCCATCGGGCCGAACATCCCGCGATTGGACGTGTCATAGCACGCAAACCCAACCAGCCTTTCCGGCGGGAGTTCGTAAAGATTGGCGCGCTCCGGGTCAGGCGACTGTGTCTCGATGGCGATAAACAGCGAACAAGGACTGCGGTGGATCGCATAGACCACGCCATGCGCCCAGGACTCGTTGAAGTGCTGCGCGATCCAGGGCATGATCGCGTGTTCTTCGCCGACGCGCGCCGGGCGGATGTGGATGTGCAGTGGGGCAATCGCGTCCAATGCGGGTTGGAGGGGCGGGAGGTTGTACAACTTGACGAGCATGTCGGACATTTTGTATTGTTACTTTTCTGTCTTCTCTATTCTTCCGGCGGATGCCATCCGGCTTGCACCCACAACGCTCGCGCGCCTACAATAATCTCATTGTTCAACCGTAATGCTACAACAGTTGCCCGCCCCGCTGCGGTCAAGCCGATGACTTCTGTACCATTTGCGCTCCATGTAAAATGAACTGTCCAGGATTGCGCGCGGGGGTTATAAAGCGGCACGGTTTCTCCGGTGAGTGGATCAATGGCTTCTGTTCGTGCGCCTTTGAATTCATTGCAGCGACGACAGACCAGCCACAAATTGTCGCGAACGCTCAAGCCGCCGTGCGCTTCGGGAATGATGTGATCAAGTACCAGAGGGCGTCCGATGATAAACTGCGGCGTTAGACAATACCCACAGCGATGATGCGCCTCTTGTGCAATCTGCTGGCGTAGTTCTATGGGGATGTAAGTTTTGCTCATACTGGAGTATGGTCAGCGATTTCATCGAGAGTGGGTAGTCGTTGCCCGCGCCATTTGAGCAGCGCATACGCATAGGTTCGCCGCAGCATCAACGCATCGGCCTCTTCTCGGAGGTTTTCCAACGTTTCCTGTTCTGTGGCAGATAAACCGGCGCGCTGATTTTGTTCCAGTAGGTCTTCGTACAACGTAGCTTTATCCTCAGGGAGGTCGGAGCGAGCGACTTGCCAGAGCACTGCATCACTCAAGCGATGGAGCGCTTGCAAATCGGCGCGAAAGCGCGCCGGTACTTGTTCCAAGCTAGGTGGAAGTCCCATTTGGAGCGAGTGCAGGGCGACCTGCTCCATAGGTTGTTGAGCTGCGTCGGCGACTTCTTGTAAGCGCCGGTAGACTTGACCTGATAATGGTAACCTTAACACTTGTAATGTCATGGCTCTTCCTTATGCTACTGTCACTGATACGATCCTTATTCCTAATTTCATTATACCCTAACCTGCTTTTATATGGTAGACCTTTCCCGCCTCTGCTGCAAAAGACCATGCATTGTTATCCTGCTGTACTGTAACCGGGGTTCCTTTGCAGGAGATGGCTGCTCCTACCGTTGCAATCCGGCACACATTCCCTCGTAGTGAGCATATCGTCGCCTCGGTCAGCTTGCCTTCCTGCCACGTGATATCCACCACGAACCCGCCGCGCACGCGCAATCCCCTGACCGATCCGTTGGGCCAGGCCGCAGGCAGCGCGGGTAGCAGTTCGATCACGCCTGCATGACTCTGCACCAGCATCTCCGCAATGCCCGCCGTCGCGCCGAAGTTGCCGTCGATCTGGAAGGGTGGATGCGCGTCGAACAGGTTGGGGTAGACGCCGCCCCGCTCCCAGTTCTCCTCCCGCGCGTCTACCGGCGTGAAGAGCTGCGACAGCACTTTGAAGGCCCGGTCGCCATCTTTGAGACGCGCCCAGCAGTTGACCTTCCACGCCATCGACCAGCCGGTGCTCTCGTCGCCGCGCAGGTCGAGCGTGCGCTTGCAGGCAGCGAACAAATCGGGCGTCGCCTCGGTGATGAGATTGCCGGGATATAGCCCAATCAGGTGCGAGATGTGGCGGTGGTGCGGGTCGGTGCTGTCCCAGTCTTCGTACCACTCCTGCAGATCGCCCTTGTGCCCGATCTTGAAGGGGGACAGCCGCGCCCGCGCTGCGCGTATGGCGGCGACAAACTCGTCGTCGATGCCCAAAATCTCCGCGGCGGCCAGGCAGTTGTCGAAGTGCTGGCCGATGATCGCCATATCCTGCCCCGTCGCCATGCTCGTCTGCGCCATCACGCCGTCTGCGGTGACGAATTCGTTCTCGCAAGAGATCGCCGGGCACGTCACCAGATGGCCTGCGCCGTCCTCGATCAGCCAATCCAGGCAAAACGCTGCCGCACCTTTCATCAGCGGGTAGGCCACGTCGCGCAAGAACGCCACGTCCCCACCGAAGGCGTAATGTTCCCACAGGTGGAAGCACAGCCACGCCCCGCTGAGGGGGAAGTTGGCCCACATTGGCTGCCCACCGCCGTAATTGCCGACCGGCGCGGATTGCGCCCACAGGTCGGCGTTGTGGTGGCTGCACCAGCCGCGACAGCCGTAGTTGATCCGCGCGGTCTTTGCGCCGTTGATGCTCAGGCTGCGGATGAGGTCGAACAGCGGCAGGTGACATTCCGCCAGATTGGCGACCTCGGCGGGCCAGTAGTTCATCTGTGTGTTGATGTTGACCGTCCAGTTGCTGCTCCACGGCGGGCGCACCATGTCGTTCCAAATCCCTTGCAGGTTGGCGGGCTGTGATCCGGGACGGGAGCTGGCAATGAGCAAATAGCGCCCATACTGGAAAAGCTGGCTCACCAGCGCAGGATCAGGATCCGCCTGAAATTCGCGGATGCGTTGGTCGGTGGGCAGGTGGTCTTTGCCGAGCGAGCCCAGGTCCAGTTCCACGCGGCGGAAGAGCGGTTGGTACTCGTCGAGGTGCGCTTGCAGCAGTGCGGCGTAAGGTTTGTCGAGGATCGCCGCCATCATCGGCGTGACGCGCGCAACCGGGTTCAGCCCCTCGTGTTGGTCGAAGCCTGTGAAGCTGGTTGCCATACACAACAACAGCACCACCTCGTCCGCGTCGGCGACGCGCAACCGGTCGCCTTCTGCCGTCGTGATGCCGCCTATCACGCGAGCGTTCAGCAGCGCGGCGAAGGTGAGACTGTCAACGGATTGAACGGATTTTAACGGATTGTTTTCCGTTTGATCCGTTAAATCCGTTGAGGCATAGATGATCGGATTCTCAGAAGGGAGATAGCTGGGGTCCACGTGTTGGGGCGCTTGGCCGCGCAACAGCAGGCTGTTTCCCCAGGCCGTGACGCGATGGCGTAGCGGGCTGCTCATGCTGATGGTGAGATTCAGCGCGCCCGGTTGGTCGCACGTGAGCCGCACCACGATGGCGTTATCCGGCGCGGAGGCGAAGACCTGCCGCGTGAAGGTGACGCCGCCCGCCGTATACGTCGTCTCCGCCAGCGCCGTGTCCAGGTCGAGCGAACGGCGATAACTCAACAGGTTCCCACTACATGCTTGCGCCGGATCACAATCCGGCGCTCCGAACTCCAGATATAAATCGCCAAGCGGCTGATAGCTCTGATTGAATGGCCCTTGCATGTGCTTGATGAGTTCGTCGGCGCGGGCGTAATCCCCGGCAAAGACGGCCTCCCGGACCAATGGGAGATACTGTACCGCCGCCGGGTTGTCGCAGTCCTTCGGATGGCCTGACCAGAGCGTGTCCTCGTTCAATTGCAGCCGCGCGGTCGTCACACCGCCGAACACCATCGCGCCGAGCCGCCCATTGCCTACCGGCAGCGCCTCGGTCCACGTCGTCGCCGGCTGTGGATACCATAAAACCAGAGATTGATCGGACTGGGGGGATACCATAACTTTACCTCCTCGGAGAATGGCCTTACTTCAACGCTTAAGGCGGATCATAATCCGCCGTCCCCGCAGCGCCGGATTATGATCCGACGCAAGCATGTCGTCGTCAGTCTTGAAATCCGTGTACGCAATCAGTTATTGCAGCACGTGCGCAAAGTCGATGTCGATGTACGGAACGTCGTGTTCGATGCGGTATTTGCGGTTCGCCATGAACCTGCCGACCCACGACTCGGTGTCGGTGGGATCGTGATAGGCGTACACCTGCGTGTAGACGCCGATTTCCAGTAATTTGAGGAAATACGGGAGTTGGCCGAGCCAAAAAACATTAATCGTGTTTTCCGTCCGGTAGCCCTTAAGATAGCTTTGTAAAAATCGCTCGATAAAGACTTCACGATCCGGCCCTGGGTAGAGGACGAGCATATCGAACACGCTCATTGCAATGTCCATCACAAACCAGCCGTAAGCGCAATCGTCGAAATCGAAGATGGTGATGGTGCTCGTATCCACATCCACGAAGAAATTGCCGCCGTGCAGGTCGGCGTGAATCATCCCGTAGCTGTCTTCATCTTTGGGCAGCGTTTGCACGACCTCAAAGAGGCGGGCTTGTTTCTCCGCAGCGATAGCCTCCGACGGCGGCAATGCCTCTGGGGGATGGTAACAGTTGCCGGCGGCGTTCCACTCTGGGCGCTTGAGGTCGGCGCCTGTCGGGGTGTAGGACTTGGCGAGCGCGTGCATTTTGCCGGCGGTCTGTCCCAGGCGCTCGAAGAGGGCATCGTTCCACTGATCGAAGGTGAGTTCCTCGGCCCGGATGCCCGGCGCTCTTTCGAAGGCCACGGCGATATACATTTGCCCGTCTTGCTCGATTAGCTCGATCAGATGGCCGTTTTGCGAGAGCACGGGCGCGGCAACCGATGCGCCACCCTCGGCAAGAAAGCGCATCCACGGCAGGATGGCGCGCATCGCGGGCAGATCGATCTCTTCGTTGGGCGGGGTGATGCGGAGCACGCAATCCTTGCCATCTCGCGTAAAACTGCAGACGTAGGTGACGTGTCCGCCGACCATCGGTGTGAGATCGGCAGCCGAGACGCCATAACGGCGCGCGGCTTTTTCAATGAAAGGGGGTGGGGTGGTCGTCTGCATCGCTTACCGCTTGTGCTCGATTTCTTCCAACTCGTGTGTCTTGGTCTCGTAGGGATTGGCGAACCGCATTATGGCAATGGGGATCAGCATAATCGCAGCCGCGATGACCCAAAACCACTCCATCGTGGGGAAGGCTTTCAACAGGATAGCCGCCAGCGCCGGCCCGACGACGTAGGAGACGCGCGCCACGGTGGTCGTCCAGCCCATGCAGGCGCCGCGCCGTTCGGTGGGGAAGACTTCCGGCACGTAGACGACGATCCACGTGTAGGTGAAGGAGGTGAAAAAGCCGGTGATAGCGACTGCCACGGGCAACACCCAGCCTCGGCCAAAACCCAGGACGACGAGGGTCACCGCCAGGCCGATGCACCCGCCGATGAAGGCCGGCTTTCGTCCGATGCGATCCATAATCGAGCCGGCGCTCACGCCGCCGATGATCGCCATCACCAACGAAGCCAGCAGCACCATCGACCACTGTCCCAGGGTGTAGCCGTGGAGGTCCATAAAGTAATAGCCGGCCCAGAAGTAGAGGAATTGGTAGATCAGCCAGGACAACCAAATGGAGGCCGCAATAATGATGTACCGCACATCGCGCCGGTCGATCACGCCCACGCCAAACAGGTGACTCTTGCGGGTTCCAGCGCGGCGCTCGGCTTTGACGACGTTGTAGCGGCTGGTTTCGCGCATAAAGAACCACATCACGAGCGCCGGGATCATCAGCACGAATGTCACGCCGTACATCCATTTCCAGCTCAGTCCCATAACATTCATCAGGAGCGGCGGAAGGGCTGCCTGCAGCGGAATCAGGCCGATGACGTAGACAATCGACACGTATTTGGCGCGTTTGCTGGCGGGCGATTCTTCACTGACCGGGATGGACCACATGTTGGAGACCGTCGTAAACATCGCAATCCCGTAGAAGACCATGAAAAGATGCACTGTTGGGGTAAAAAGGACGATGCCGAGTGACGATAGCCCCATCAGTAAAATCAGAATGAGGATGGACAACCTGCGCCCGATGATGTCGTTCAGGCCGTTCAGCAAGAAGATGAGAAACGTGGGAGCCAGGTAGAGCGCCTCGTACCAGGAAAAGTCGGAGGCGGAAATGCCGTACTCTTCGATGATGTACGGAATCGCCGTGGTCTTGATCATCGAGATGTATTGATCCAGCACGGCGACCAGTCCCATAAAAATGATGAGATAAAGGAGATAATTTCTACTGCGCATACGTACTTTGATGTTGGGTATAGCTTCGGTTGTTGCGGTCATCGTCTTCCTCCCTTTACAATTTGTGATATATACACTATTCTATAACCCCTTGGCGGTCTTGAAGTTACATCTGGGGCATTGTAACATAGTTTGGTGAGGCGGCTAGACAGGAAACAGATCGTGCGAGTCTCATAAGGTTGGGCATCATATCTACATACGTTCCACTGTTGTGCTATAATGAGATTGTGATCATAACAAGAGGGCAGAAATTCTGTTGGAGGTCGTAATTTTTGGAGGTGACAACTATGACAGAGGTCATTAGCGCAGTGTATGAAAAGGGCATTTTGCGCCCGCTGCAATCACTCAATCTGCGTGAGCGTCAAAAAGTACGAATTCAGGTTATCGCTGAGGACGCAACAGAGGATGAAGGCGCAGATGCTATCCGTATTTTAGTTGCTGCAGGACTGATGCATCCCAAGCCCAAAGGTAAACTCCCTCCCGACCCCGTTCCAGCAGAAGAACGGCAACGATTAGCTGATCTTATGGGTCATGCCCCAGGCAAACCGCTTTCAGAAATTATACTCGAAGAACGAGGAGACCTGTGAGTGTGGCTTATTTCGATACCAGCGCCTTACTCAAGCAATACGTGACAGAAGATGGTAGTCATTGGGTGAGGGCCTATCTTGCAACCCTTCCCGCACATGGTGTCTTTACATCATGCCTGATTACAGTAGAGATGACATCTGCCTTTGCACGCCGCTTGCGTGAGCATATTTTGACGGCGGATATGTTCGACACCGTGGAACAAGCCTTCGATTATGATGCGAAATACAAATACAATTTATTGGATGTAACCCCGACGATATTGACAGAAGCCCGTCGATTGATAAAACGTTACCCATTACGCGCTTATGACGCTGTTCACTTGGCGACAGCCTGGCTCGCCAATCAAAAATTGGTTGTAGCGCGCAAATCGCCGTTGACCTTCATTTGTGCTGACAAACGTTTGTCAGAAAGCGCAAAAGCTGAAGGACTGCCGGTCGAAAACCCCAACGATTATCGATGAATTATGAGCATTAAGACCGCGCGCGCAGAAGGCACGGCAACCGTCACGATTGATCACGCGGCCTGTATCGCGTGTGGGTTGTGTGTCCGGGTGTGCAAGGGCGCGCCGCTCATGCTGGTGGATGACCAGGTGCACGTCGATCAAGCGCGCGTTTTTGGCTGCATCGCCTGCGGGCAATGCGTCGCCGTGTGCCCGCAGGATTGCATCACCGTGGAAGGGCGCGATTTCTCGCCCGCTGATGTGCTGCCGCTACCGCCCCGCGCCGAACGCGCAACCTACGCACAATTCCACACGCTATTGCTCGGACGGCGCAGCGTTCGCGATTTCAAGGATCGACCGGTCGAGCGGGCGTTGATCGAGCAGATTGTTGCCGCCGCGTCCACCGCACCGATGGGGTTACCGCCGAGCGATGTACAGATTTTAGTCTTCGAGGGCAGGGAGAAGGTCGCTGAACTCTCGAACGACCTGCTCGACTGGATGCGTGGTATCCATTGGCTGTTCTCGCCGACGATGCGCGCGCTGATGCGGCCTTTCATCGGCAAGGAAAACAGCGCCGTCTTCGACACGTTCATCGCGCCCGCACTGGACGTGTTTCTGCAGAAGCGGGCTGAAGGCGCGGACTGGCTCACCTACAGCGCGCCGCTGGCGATGTACTTCTCCACGTCCGCCTACGCCGACCCGGCAGACCCGTTCATCGTCGCTACGTATGCGATGCTGGCGGCGGAGTCCCTGGGCCTGGGCAGTTGTATGCTCGGCACGCCGCCGTATGCCTTCAAATATAGCAAGAAGCTGCGCCGCAAATACGGCCTCGCCGACAAGAGCCAGCAGGGTTTACTCGTCATCTTCGGCTATCCGGCGATCCCCTATCGCCGCGCGCTCCGTCGCCGCCTGGGCGACGTGCGCTTCTATTGACCCCGACTGCCCGACTAACCAAAATCCGTTTCACCCGTTCAATCCGTTGATTACGTGCAAGGAGGACACCTATGACCGACATTCACGTTCGCCTGATGCTTGCTGAGGAGAAAAAGACGGTGACGGCGGTGATGCGCCGCGCTTTTTCGCCAATCCAACAACTGTTTTTCGCGTGGAAGGGGCGCACCCTCGTCGCCGAGCGCGATGGGCAAATCCTGGGCGCTACGGTGCTGAACACGTTTTCGCTCTCCGGTGGGCGCAAGGGTGGCATCGTGTTGTGGATTTTCACCGACCCTGCCGTCCATGGGCAAGGCGCGGGCCAGGCGCTCGCGGAGGGCGCGATAGCGTTCTTCGAGGCGGAGGGCTGTACGGATATGTTCGCCTGCGTCGAGGGCTACAACGCCAGTTCGAGCAAGCTCTGGGCTACACGTGGATTCGGCATCCTCTCGCCCGGCGCGCAGTTCCGCCGTTACGGTTTGGGAGCGTTGCCGATGTGGTGGCACACGTTCCACTTCATCGACCTGGGTCACTTTCTGTGGGCACGCCCGCCCGTCAACTGGCCCGACAGCCTCATGCTGCAATGGTGGGTCACGCTGTTGCTGAACGCCGTCCTTATGGGATTGGCGCTGTGGCAGCAAAATGGGTTCCGGGCGCTCGCACCGCTCTATTGGCTGCTCGCGCCATTATGGGTGCTGATCTTTTTCGGCGCGCGGACGTTAGCGATGCAGGCTGCCGCCAAAGCGCAGGGACTGACGTTGCGTTACCGTGCGTGGGAGTCGGGCTTTCCACTTGGTCTCGTCATCGCGCTGGCGGCAGGCGGTTTCTATCCGGTACCGGGCAGTTTCTATCCCACTACCGATCACTGGCGTTACCGCGAGTGGGCGCCCAAACTCGGCCCGATCGCGTTGGCGGGCTTGCTGCCGGGCCTGTTGCTGACCTGGGGACTGTGGGCGCTCGGTCGTTTCGGCGATTTGCACGCCGATACGTTGTTATGGCGCAACGTCGGGATGATGGTCGGCGGTAATTTGAGCCTCTTCGACGTATTGTTGATCTTCTTCCCCTTCGCCAGCTTCAACGGACGGCGGGTGTGGGATTGGCAGCCCTGGGTGTGGGGGTTGTGCGCACTGGCGACGGCGGTGCTGCTCGTCATCTAGCGCAATGAGATGTTTCTATTTACTCCCACTCAATCGTCGCCGGTGGCTTGCTGCTCACGTCGTAGACCACACGGTTGACCGCCGGAATCTCGTTGACGATGCGGTTAGCGACGCGCCCCAGCAGGTCGTAGGGCAGCCGCGTCCAATCGGCGGTCATGAAGTCATCGGTGGTGACGGCGCGCAGGGCGATGACGTGGGCATACGTGCGCCCGTCGCCCATCACGCCGACGCTGCGCACGGGCAGCAACACCGCGAAGGCCTGCGCCGTCTCCCGGTAGAGGCCGGCGTTCCACAGCTCTTCCAGGAAGATGGCGTCGGCGGCTTGCAGCACGGCGACGCGCTCACGCTCGATCTCGCCCAGGATGCGCACCCCTAATCCGGGGCCGGGGAAGGGATGCCGCCAGACGAGCTTCTCCGGCAGTCCCAATTCCAGGCCCACCTGCCTCACTTCATCCTTGAACAGGTCGCGCAGCGGCTCGACCAGCGCCAGATGCATATCCTCCGGCAGCCCGCCGACGTTGTGATGCGACTTGATCTTGTGCGAGTCGGCGCTGCCCGCGCTTTCGATCACGTCGGGGTAGATCGTGCCTTGCGCCAGGAATGCGGCGTCGCCAAGCCGTCGCGCTTCGGCCTCGAAGACGCGGATGAACTGCTCGCCGATGATCCGCCGCTTCTGTTCGGGGTCGGTGACGCCCGCCAGCGCGTTCAGGAAGCGGTCTACCGCATCCACCATCACCAAATGGATGCCGAGCGCCTCCTGGAACGTGGCCTTGACCTGCGTGGCCTCGTCGCGCCGCATCAGGCCCGTATCCACGAAGATGCACGTCAGTTGGTCGCCGATGGCCTTGTGGAGCAGCGCCGCCACCACCGCGCTATCCACACCGCCGCTTAGCCCGCACACTACCTGCCCGTCGCCCACCTGCGCACGCACGCGGGCCACGCTCGCCTCGATAAACGCCTCTGTCGTCCACGCACCGTGGCAGCCGCACATATCATAGAGAAAATGCCGTAGCATCGCGGCCCCGTGGGGCGTGTGCTTCACCTCCGGGTGGAACTGCACGCCGTAGACCCGGCCCGTGGCGTCGCCGACCGCAGCAAGAACGCCGCTGTTGCTGCGCGCCAGCACGCGGAAGCCCGGCGGTAGCGCCTCGACGCGGTCGCCGTGACTCATCCACACTGTCTGCCGCGCGTCCAGGCCGGCGAACAAAGGCGTGTCTGTTTCGAGGATGTCGATCTCGGCGGGGCCGTATTCGCGCGCCGCAGCCGTGGGCGTTGCCAGACCAGGCGTGACTTTCCCGCCGAGTGCGTGCGCCAGCAGGTGCATCCCGTAGCAGATGCCGAGCACGGGCACGTCAAGGCGGATGACGTAGTCCGGCAGGATCGGCGCGCCCGCGTCGTAGACGCTGTTCGGGCCGCCGGAGAGGATCAGGCCGACCGGACGGCGCGCCATCACCTGCGCTTCGGGCGCGTTCCAGGGCAGAATTTCAGCGTAGACCCGCTGTTCGCGGACGCGCCGGGCGATCAGTTGCGTGTACTGCGAACCATAATCCAGAATGACAATGGTCTCTTGTGCGGTCACGGGGTTCTCCTCAATAAACCACGAATCTACACGAATTTACTTTTGACAGGATTAACAGGATTTTCAGGATTAGGTCTTGCACAGTTTGCCTATGGCGTTTTTTCATCCTGTCAATCTTGTAAATCCTGTCTAAAAACCAGTATTCTTTCGTGTAGATTCGGGGTGAAATTATTCCTCGTCGGCGAAGATGATGCTGCCGTCGTCGTGCATTTCGTCGATGATAACCATAGACTCGATGGGAACGCCCAGGGGGTCCAACAGTTCGCGTCCGCCTTCGAATGATTTTTCGACGAGTGTGCCGATGCCGACCAACGTGGCCCCGGCGTCTGCGATGATGCGCGCCATCGCCGCGATCGTCTGCCCGGTGGCGAGGAAGTCGTCGATGATGAGCACGCGATCTCCGGGCGATATAAATTCCGGAGACACCATCAGCGAGACTTGCCCGCCTTTGGTGTGCGACGGTGCAAACTCCACGAACACCGGCTCCTGCATCGTCACGGGCTTGTGTTTGCGGGCGTAGACCAGGGGCAGGCCCATCGCATACGCCGCCGCCATCGCCGGGACGATGCCCGACACTTCGGCGGTGAGCACGCGCGTGGGGTGCGTGTCCCCAAAACGGCGGGCGAACTCCGCGCCCACCTCCAACATCAACGTAGCATCCACCTGATGATTGATCACACTGTCGATTTTGAGAATACCGCGCCCCAAGTTTTTCCCCTCGCGCAGGATACGCTCTTTCAACCTTTCCATGCCTTTCACCTCATCCTTCGATCTGGTTTGTGGGAGATCTGATTCAATGCCGGGTATTCTATCGCTAAACGCCTGCTTTGCAACAAATGGATTGACTACAAGCGTAAAGTTTCTATACTGAAAGACGACGAGTGCGACCGAACCCTCGGTCTGAGACTTTTGTAGTCTTTGCCATTCTGAGACTATTTGCAGAGGAAAACTATGAAGATCACGAACATCGAAACTTATCCTGTTTGGGGAGGCCATCGGAATTACCTGTTCGTCGTGGTGGATACCGATGAGGGCATCTACGGCGTGGGCGAGACGGGCATCACCGGGCGCGAGTTAGCCATTGTCGGTGCGATCGAGCATTTCAAGGACATCTTGGTGGGACAAGACCCGTTCCGCATCGAGCACATCTGGCAGGTGCTCTTCCGGGGCGGCTTTTTCCCGGCGCAGCGCGTGCTTACGGCGGCGATGTCGGCCATTGACATCGCGCTGTGGGACATCAAGGGCAAGGCGCTCGGTGTGCCGGTCTACGAGCTGCTCGGCGGGTTGGTGCGGGACAAGGTCGTCTGCTACCCGCACAATCGCGGCCACGCGACGGAAATCGCGCCGCTGGTGGAATCTTGCCTGGAGACGAAGGCCGAGGGCTGGAAGTTCGTGCGCTTCGGAACGCCGCAGGATGGCGACATCCTGGAGCCGCGCCGGGCCACGCGGATTGCGATCCGGCAGATGCAGGCCGTGCGCGAGGCCGTCGGCGACGACATCGAGATTTGCTTCGACGTCCACACGCGGCTGGACTTGCCGGAGGCCGTTTGGCTGTGCCAGGAGGTGGAACCGCTGCGCCCGTTCTTCATCGAGGATCCGCTGCGCTGCGAGAACCCTGACTCGTTCAAGACGCTGCGCCCGCGCACCACCTGTCCATTGGCGGCGGGGGAGCAGTTCAGCTCCAAATGGGAGTTCCGCCAACTGATCGAGGAAGAGTGGATCGACTACGCCCGCGTGGATTTGTGCATCGCCGGCGGGTTCACCGAGGCGAAAAAGATCGCCGGATGGTGCGAAACGCACTACATCAAGATGGCGGTCCACAACCCGCTTGGCCCGGTCTCCTCGGCGGCGTGCTTGCAATTCAATCTGGCGACGTCGAACTTCGGCGTACAGGAGCAGCCAAGCAAGCCCGGCACGATGCTCACCGACGTCGTCATCGGCCAGGCGGAGTGGGAAGATGGCTACTTGCTCGCGCCGGCTGCGCCCGGCCTGGGCATCGAATTCAACCGCGAGGCCGCCGAAGCGCACCCTTTCCAGAAGGCCGAACTGCCGCATCTGCGGCGGCTGGATGGGTCGTTCACGAATTGGTAAATGCGCGTTGAAGCGTGAGATGTGATGTTTTAGCGTGCGTCCCACCTGAATCGTGACAATTGCCAAACCCTAAACAGGAGTTCGAACATGCACTACAGTACGATCAACGGTATCGATAAACCCGTCTCCCGTCTGGTGTTGGGCACGATGATCGTCGATGATCGGGAGCAAGAACGCAGTTTCCGCCTGCTGGATGAGGCCTTCGCCCTCGGCTGCACGGCGTTGGACACGGCCAACGTCTACGCCGGTGGGCACAGCGAGCGCGGGATCGGCGCGTGGATGCAAGCGCGTGGTTGCCGCGAGCAGATGCTCATCCTCTCCAAAGGCTGCCACCCCAACGCCGACCGCCGGCGCGTGACGCCCTCTGACCTCGCCGCCGACCTGCTCGATGCGCTGGCCCGGCTCCAAACGGACTATATCGACATCTACCTGCTCCACCGCGACGATCCGGCGCTCCCGGTAGGGCCAATCGTCGAAGCTTTCAACGAACACTACGCCGCGGGACGCATCCGTGCGTTTGGCGGCTCGAACTGGACCCACCGGCGCATCGCGGAGGCCAACGACTATGCCGCCCGTCACGGCCTGGTTCCGTTTACGGTCAGCAGCCCCAACTATGGCCTGGCCGAACAGGTGCAGGACCCATGGGGACCGGGCTGTGTGACCCTAAGCGGCCCGGCCAACGCCGAGGCGCGCGCGTGGTACGCCGCCAATGGGATGCCCGTTTTCGCCTATTCCAGCCTGGCGCGTGGATTTTTCTCCGGGCGGCTCACGCCGGACAACGTCGACGCGGCGGCCACACTTCTCGACCGCGCGGCGTGTACTGCTTACTATCATCCGGTCAACGTCGAGCGATTGCGGCGCGTGACGCAGTTGGCCGCGGAAAAAGATTGCACGGTACCCCAGGCGGCCCTGGCCTACATTCTCCATGCGCCGCTCAACGTGTTTGCCCTCGTCGGCGCGGCCACCGGCGCCGAATTTGCCGAAAACGTCAAAGCCTTCGACATCGCTTTGAGCGATGCCGAGCGCGCGTGGTTGAATCTGGAGACTTCGCATTGTCAGGCGCGATGACGGCCAAAGTGCGTATGTTGCGCGCGCTGTCCGGGGAGCGCACGGACACGCCGCCGGTCGTGCTCCACAGTTGGGGCGATTACAAGGTCGCGTTCGCTGGACATTCCCCAAAGTTCCAATATTACCAGGGTGGGGAGGAGTTGGCCGGGATCGAGCAGACTTTCTACGAGCGGTTCCAACCCGATTGGATCCACCTCGGATCGGCGGGGCGGCGGGAGGTCTGGCTGCGTCCTCGCCGGGTGGAGGGACACCGCGCGTTCATCCGCAGCCGCGACGGCGCGCGGTGGATCGAGATACGGGACGACTATTCCCTCGCCGACCCCGCCGACCTTGCGCCGCGCGGTATGCCTGCATTTCGCCTGGAATCCACAGCAGCGATTGACGACTACTATGCCGCCGTACACGAGACGGTGGAAGATATTGCGCTATGGAATAGCGACCTGGACTCCGGGCGCTTCGAGCATCTGCAGCACATCGCCGCCGCTTATGGCGACCGGGTGTTGATCGCCGTCAACGACGGCACACCCGGCTGGATACCCGGCTACTCGTTCGAGGAGATCGCCATCGCCTGCGTCGAACAGCCCGAGCTAGTAGCCTACAATATCTTCAAGGACTGCGAACGTTTTCTGAACGTCGTGCGCGCGGCCAAAGCGTGCGGCGCACATGCCTACATCTTCTCCGAAGGCTTCCCCTTCAGCCTGGATGTCCTTTCACCGGCGCTGCACGAGCGCCTGGAGGGCGACGCCCGGCGTTGGTTTTATGCCGAGGTGCGTAAACTCGGCATCCTGCCCATCGGCTACTGGCTAGGCGACGTGCGCCCGAATATGCGATTGATCAACAGCCTCGATATGGCCGGGATGATGATCGAAGAAGACAAGAAAGGCTTTACCCTTGACCCCGTCGAAATCCGGCGGATGCTGCGCCCCGACATCTGCCTTTTTGGCAATCTCGACAGCGCCCTGCTCTATCAGGGAACACCAGACGCTATCCGCGCCGAGGTGCGTCGCCAGCGTCAAGCCGCCGCTGCAGGGCCGTTCGTGTTGGCAAACGGTTCGCCGCTGATTCTCGGCACGCCGCCGGAAAACATTGATACCTTTATCCACGAAGCGCGAAAAGGAGTCTGATGATGAACTTATTCGACATTGCCCCTTTTGCTTTGCCCAATGGCCCCGCCGGTGAACTCGTGTTTGAAGAGGCGCGCGACATCGATGCGGTGGAGGTTGTTTTTGCCGGTTCCGCGCCAGCCGACGCGTGGTTGGAATACAAGCGTAAGGTCTGGCCGCACACACGCATCGAACAGCCTGGCGACCTGGATCAGGTGCGCCCGATGCGCTTCGGCTGGCAGCGGATGGACGACCTGTTCACCCCGGCGTGGGTGGAGGCCGCCACGGACAGCGCGCCGCTTGATGCGCATACCCTACGCTTCACCTTCCAGCCACTGCGCAACGAACTCCCCGACTTTCCCGACGCGGAACACTACGACGTGACCTTTCGCCGCACTGTCGGCGTGCGTGTGATGGGGAGCGCTGTTCCTATACAATCGCTGCGCGTCTTCCCCCGTTCGCGCCCGGCCCGGAGCGCGCTGCGCGTGGAACTACACGCCGGTTGCCGGACAGAAACGCCGCAGATTGACATATCCGGCTACAACGCGGTGGTGCGCCGGGTGATGCCCGGCGTCGGAACCCGTGCGGAAGGCAACCGAGTGCTGATCGAAGCGGCGGAGCCGGCGTCTTTTACGGTGGATATCGAGCACATGCTCCCCGCCCACCGTTACGCCCACGACGACGGGCATCTGCTGTTCACATTAGGGGACGACGCCTTCACCATCTCCCTGACCGCCCTGGAAACGGAAGGGCCGATCTGGTTTGCGGATATGGGTGTCTACATCACCCGCGCCGACGATCCCACGACGTTCGCCGACTATCGCGCGCGCATCGCCAACGCGCGAACCATCGCCCAACAGGTTGCCGCGCGGCCCGAACAGTCGTTGGCCGGGGCCATGCACGGCCAACCGCGCCCGCATCCGATTCCCTACTGCTTCGGCTGGAAACACGCCCGGCAGAAGTTCTGGGTGGAGCCGTGCGGTGATCTCCAATTGACCGCGTGGCCGGTGCTCCAACAGCCCGCCCGCGACACGCCCAAGTGGAAGAACGCCGGCAGCGCGCGCATCCTGTTCGGGCTGGACCGCTGGACGCCGGAGGGCCGTTATAACGACCCGTGGCCGGTGATGGCGTACAACCTGCACTTCCGGCGCGGTGACGTGCGCGTGCAGGAGAAGTGCTTTGCTGTACCGCTGACGCAGCCCATCCTCGCGGGCGAACCGGCGCCGGATGACACGATTGTGGCGCTCGTGCGTTTCCGCTTCGAGAACACGGGCGACCGTCCCGCGCTGGCGGAGCTGCCGCTTGCTTACAGCCCCGACGCCGGGCGCACGCACAATCGCCGGGATGAACTGACCCGTCCCACGCGCGCGCAAACCGACACGCTGGTTCCCTTGTGCCCGCGCGAAAAATTGACACTGGACGACGACCGGGTGATGGGCGAATTCGCAGGTGCGGCCGTGCTACGGATGGTGTTCGAGACGGCTATGCAAGTTACGACGGATCCAAACTGCGACCACACAGTCGTCCGCTTTCGCCAGGAACTACAACCCGGCGAACGGTGCGAATTGCTGCTGCGCATCCCCTACGTCGCGCTCGAATCGGAAGCGGAACTGGCGGCGCTGCAACGGCTGGATTTTGCGCGCAGCTACGACGCTATGGCGCGTTACTGGCGCGCGGAGAGCCGCAAGGGCGCGCAGATTCACACGCCGGACGCGCACCTCAACGCCGTCTACGCCGCGCACCTGCCGATTGTGCTGATGGCCGATTTCGGCCACCCGGACGGCTCGGGCCTCGTCAATACCTCGGTCGGCGCGGCGACCTACGGCAACTACACCAACGAATCCGTGATGATTATCGATGAACTGGAGCAGCGCGGGCTGATCGAAGAAGTCCGCCGCCGCCTGGCCGTGTGGCTGCGTTACCAGGGGACGGTCGGGCTGATCGGACGGTTCACCGATCACGACGGCGTGTTCTTCGGCGCGGACGGGTTGGAATCGGGCCACAGCTACAACCAGCATCACGGCTGGGTGCTGTGGTACCTGACACGCCATTACCTGCACACCGGTGACCGCGCGTGGTTCGCCGATGTCGTTGCCAACGTGCTGGACGGTGCGGAGTGGATCATCCGGCAGCGCCGGGAGACGGGCGGCGGTGTTCCCTACTCGCGCGGGTGGGAGCGCGGTTTCTTGCCGGCCGGCGCGTTGGAGGATGTGGACGACTTCTTCTACTGGTTGAGCACCAATAGCCTCACCTGGCGCGGGCTGGACTGCACCGCGACCGCGCTGGAACAGTATGGCCACACGGAAGCGGCGCGCGTCCGTGCGGAGGCCGACGCCTACCGGCGCGACTTGATACGCGGCTTTGAGACCGCGCGCCAGCACAGCCCGCTGATCCGCCTGCGCGACGGGCGCTGGATTCCGCACTATCCTTCGCGCCTGTACTGCCGTGGCCGCGACTACGGCTGGATCCGCGAAGTGCTCGAAGGCTCGGTCTATCTGCTGATCTCCGGCCTTTACACGCCAGACAGCAAAGAGGGCGGGTGGATTCTCGACGACTACCACGACACCCGCTATATGAACCCGCCGTTCGGCTACCGGATTGACGATCCGCCGACGCAGTGGTTCGATTGTGGCGGTTTCTCCGCGCAGCCCAACCTGCTCGCCGGGCTACTCCCGCACCTCGACCGCGACGAGATCGAAGTCTACCTGTGGATGTTCTTCAACGCTTGGGCCGCCTGCTACCGCGAGGAAGTGCAGGCGATGGTCGAGCATCCGCAGCCGGTGCTCGGCTTCTCGAATTCTGCGCCCTTCAAGACGAGCGATCAGGCCAACGCGATGAAGTGGTTGGCCTACATGTTCGTCTACGAGCGGCATGGCCTGCTGCACCTGGGCCGCGCCATTCCCCGGGCCTGGTTCGCCGGTGAGGAGAGCTTCGGCGCGACGCGGCTGTGGACCATGGCCGGCGTGGTCTCCATCACCTATCGCCCGTGTCTGGAAACCGGTATAATCGAGGCCGAGATCGACCTTGACCTGCGCCACACCCCGGAACGGCTGTTGATCCGCTTCCGCCATCCAGAGCAGCAGCCTGTCCGTTCCGTCGAAGTTAACGATTGTCCTCACACAGCCTTCGATGCCGCCAGCGGCGATGTGGCGCTGTCACCGGTCAGCGGTAAGGTGTATGTGGTGGTCACTTACTGAACGGGGAGGATGCGAATGAACGAGCACCGGAGATTTTACGATGTCGCGGCCTACATCTGGCCTTCCTACACCGGGGATGAGCCGCGCACGCGCATGTTCTGGCCTGAGGGCAACGGCGAATGGGAGACCGTCCGCAAGGCCACAGCCAAATTCCCCGGCCACACCTGGCCGCGCCGCCCGCTGTGGGGCTATTGCAATGAGGCCGATCCCTACGTGATGGAGATGCAGATCAACGCCGCCGCCGACCACGGAGTCAACGTCTTCATCTACGACTGGTATTGGTACGATGGCCGCCCTTTCCTGGAACAGTGCCTCAACAACGGCTATCTCAAAGCGCGCAACAACGACCGCGTCCGATTCTATCTGATGTGGGCCAATCACGATGTTACCCACCTGTGGGATAAGCGCATCGCGCACATCGAGGATAACGTTATATGGCGGGCCGGGGTGGACCGCTCTGAGTTCGAAACCATTGCCCGGCGGCTGATCGAGAGGTACTTTACGCATCCTTCCTATTACAAGATTGGCGGCAAACCGGTTTTTATGATCTACGACCTCAACCGGTTGGTCGACGGTTTGGGCGGCATCGAGCAGACTGCCGGCGCCTTCGCCTGGTTTCGCGAACAGGCTGTCAGGGCCGGTTTGTCGGGGCTGCATCTCCAGCTCGCGAGTTGGGGCGCGCACCGGCTCACTCTCAGTGACGAGTATGCCGGGGATGCAGCCACGCCCAACGACATCCTAAAACGCATTGGCTTCGATAGCCAGACGCATTACCAGATGGTACACTTTACGCCTATTGATCGGGATTATGCCGAAATCATCCCGGATATGGTGAAAGAATGGGCGCTGATGGATGCGACCTACGACATCCCGTACTTCCCGCACGTCTCGATTGGGTGGGACAACAATCCGCGCTATCAGGTGTTCCGGCCGGGCGTGGTGAAGAACAATACGCCGGAGCATTTCCGGCGAGCGTTGGAACTGGCTAAAGCCTACGCCGACGCACACGCCGATCAACCGCCGCTACTCACCATCAACAGTTGGAATGAGTGGACCGAGACCAGCTACTTGCAACCCGACGATCTCCATGGCTACGGCTACCTCGAAGCGGTAAAGCGGGTGTTCCAGCCTGGCGCGGCGCACTAAAGGAGAATTCCTATGACAACGACATTGACCAAACGCGAACGTGTGGTGCGGACTGTGAAGTAGCTGCAGAAGCGCCTGAATTCTACCGGGCCAATTACGCCCTGCAGTTATACGATAGAGCCTAACCACGCAAATTCTTGCCCGACGAGCAAGAAGCGGGCGTCGCAGGCCCTTTTGGGTTCCGGTTTATCCGGGTTAGGTGGATTACGACGGAGGTAATAAGATCGACTATGACTACAAACACACTTGTCCCTTCAGCGCGCCAGATGCACTGGCACGCACATCCGTTTTACGGATTTGTGCATTTCGGAATGAACACCTTCACGGATCGGGAATGGGGGTTCGGCGACGAGAACCCTGCGCTTTTTAATCCGACCCAATTGGATTGCCGACAGTGGGCGCGGACGGCCAAAGAGGTCGGGATGCAGCGCCTGATTATGACGGCGAAACATCACGACGGGTTCTGTCTATGGCCGTCCAAGTGGACGGAACACTCGGTCAAAAACTCGCCGTGGAAAGACGGTCGAGGCGACGTGGTGCGGGAGTTTGTAGATGCCTGCGCGGTGGAGGGAATCGAAGCCGGGCTGTACCTTTCGCCCTGGGATCGCAACCACGCGGATTATGGGCGACCGGCGTATATCGACTACTACCACCGGCAGATGGACGAGTTGTTCGGCGGCGCGTATGGCGCATTGCACGAAATCTGGCTGGACGGGGCCAACGGCGGCGACGGTTGGTATGGCGGGGCCAATGAGCGCCGCGAAATCGACCGGAGCACCTATTACGACTTCCCCAGCATCCACGCGAAGATGCGGCGGTTGCAGCCGGATGCGGTGATATTCAGCGACGCCGGCCCGGACATCCGGTGGATTGGCAACGAGGCCGGCGTCTCCGAGGCGACGTGTTGGGGCATGATAGACCCTTCAAAAATTGTGGTTGGTGATTGTGACGTGGCCTATCTCGCGGCGGGCGACGAACAGGGAACGCACTGGATTCCGCCGGAGGTGGATGTCTCTATCCGGCGTGGCTGGTTCTGGCATCCCTATGAAGCTCCCCACAGTCTGCAACGGCTACTCTCGATCTGGTTCACGAGCGTCGGGCACGGTCACGGGCTGAACCTGAACATCCCGCCGGACCGGAGAGGCTTGTTTGCTGAAGAAGACGTGTTGCAGTTACGGGCGCTGCGCGCTGCGCTGGACGCTGATTTTCAGCGCGACCTCGCGCAGGGGACGAAAACCGAAGATGCGCCGGGTGAACACCTGACACGGGTCGTCCATCTGCCGCCGCAGACGCGCCTCAATTGCGTGCATCTGGAGGAGCGCATCACCGAGGGACAGCACATTGCCGCCTTCGAGGTTGACGTTCTCCTGGACGGAGCGTGGCAAACCGTGGTCAAGGGCGGCACGGTCGGCGCGCGCATGATCGTGACGTTCGCGCCCACCTTTGCCGAAGCCGTGCGGGTGCGGGTGACGCGGGCGCGCGGCCCCGTGACGTTGGCGCGTCTGTCGTTATACCATGCGCCGAATGTGCCTACCTGTTAAAAGAGAAGTTTTTCGATCTCCTGGCACAGGTTCATGATCGGTGCATCGATAGAATTTCGACGTTGGTTTGACCTTGAACGTCTCTCGCCCGGCGCGTTGCGTAAATTATACGCGTTTACCTCTATTGACATCGCCATTTTTCTGTGGTAACGTGAAATTAATAACCTCGCTCACCCGTTCGAGGAAGCGTACTTCCAGGTAAAGCTTATCCCAAAGAGAGATGGCGCTTGAGGGGCGCGATCAGTGATAGAGGCTAGGTCAAGCATCCCTGGTTTGAGAGCCGATTCAACGGTATGTATTGGCCGGGATCGGGAGTTGGCCCAGGTGTGGGAGCAACTGGGTATCGCTTTGCGGTCGCGTGCGCGCGCTGTGGTGGTGACCGGCGACCCCGGCATCGGCAAGACGCGCCTGCTGACCGAAGTGGCTGCGCGCGCCGCCCACGCCGGACTGACGGTGCTGCAAGGCAGTGCTTCCGAAGCCGCCGGGATGCCCCCCTACTTGCCCTTTTTGGAAGCCCTCGGTCATTATATTCGCACCACACCCACGGAAGTGCTCCGCGAACATGTAGGCGCCGACGCGACGATCCTGACCAGCCTCTTTCCTGAACTTGGCGCGCGGCTGGAAACGCTGCCCGCTGCTTACACTTTACCTGCCGACCAGGCACGCCTGCGCCTGTACCAGGCCATCGGCGCCTTTCTGGCGGCGATGGCCGCAGAGGACGGCCTCGTGCTCATCTTCGATGATCTCCAGTGGGCCGATAGCAGCAGCCTCGATTTGATCGCGCACATCGTTCGGCATCAGCCGGCGGCGCGCTTCTTGCTCCTGCTCGCGTGCCGCGTGGGCGATATTGCGCTCAACCCCACGCTGGAACGTACATTGGCCGAACTGAACCATCTGCGGGCATTGACCACTCTCGCGTTAGCCCCGCTGGTCGAGGCGGAGATCGCTGCGTTGGCGACGGCGTACCTCAGCGGGCCGGTTGAGCCGGCGACGAGCCGGTTGCTCCACACGCACAGCGAAGGCAACCCCTTCTTTGCCGAGGAATTGTTGCGCGCCTGGGTGGAGAGCGGCGCGCTTGTCCCGCCTGGCGGTGATCGCCCTGGCTGGAAGCTGACCTTGCCCCTGCGCGAGACTCTGCCGCCGAGCATTGCCAGCGCCATCCGCCTGCGCTTGATCCGCCTTGCGCCAGAGGTGGTGGATCAACTGCGTGTGGCCTCGGTCGTCGTCGGGACCTTCGCAGTGGACCTGCTGGCGCAAGTGCAAAATGCCAATCCGGATGCGATTGAGGCACTTCTGTTCGTCGCCGAACGCGCCGGATTGGTACGCGGCGATTCGGCAGGCCGCTACACATTCAGCCACGAGAAAGTGCGTGAGTGCTTGTACAGTGAAGTGAGTCGCACTCGCCGCCAGACATTGCACGGTCAAATCGGCTTGGCGTTGGAGGCCGGCCGTGGTGCGGAGGATGCGCGGCGGTTGGCCGACCTCGCCTTCCATTTTGCCAACAGCCGCGACAGCGAGCGCGGCATCCACTATTTGCAGCGTGCCGCCGAAGAAGCCCTGCGTATCTATGCGCCACAACAAGCGCTGGCACATCTGCAAACAGCGTTGGCGTTGCTTGAGCGCGATGATTCGCACCGGGGTGTTCTTTTGCTGGCGCTCGGCGAAGCGGCATTGATGGCCGCCAACGAAAGTGCTGCTCGCGAAGCTTTTATCGCAGCGCAAACCTGGTTCGTGCACCAGGGAGATCACGTCTCCGCTGCGCGCTCTCTCTATGGATGTGGGATCGCGCACTGGCGTCTGGACGAGGCCGAAGCTGCATGCCAGGCGCTCGAAGCGGCGTTGGCCTTGCTCGAAACTGCGCCTCAGCCAGAGCCGGTCGCTGTGCAGATTCTCGTCGGGTTGGCGAATCTGCTCGGCGTGGTGCTGGGACGCCAGGATGAGGCAATCCGGCATGGCAGCCAAGCTTTGGAGATTGCACAGCAGCTAGGGGATAGGGCCTTGCAAGCCAGCGCCGGTCGCACGGTTGGCTTCTTGTTGGTGCGCGACAACGACCTGTCTGCGGGAATCCCATTGCTCGAACAAGCGTTGGCACAAGCACAGCAGGGCGACGATCCTGTGGAAGCTGCCGCGTGTTGCGCTTATCTGGCGCAAGCCTATTGCTGGTCGGCAGCGTTGGAACGCTCGCGGGAAGTCAGTCTACTGCGCGAATCGTACACGCGCGTCTGTCCTCAACCTCACCAGCAAAGTTATGCATATACCTGGTTGGCTTTTCTCAGTGTGCTACGCGGCGCGTGGGCTGACGCGGAGGAATACCTGGCGTTGGCCGAACCGGCTGTCGCGTGCATTGCCAGCCACGAACCCCGCGCGTTTTTTCGACAAGTGCGGGGATTTCTGGCGTTCCACCAGGGCGATTGCCGGCAGGCCGAGGCTGAGCTGCGCGCCGGAATCGACATTTTCCGCACGCAAGACCCCGGCGAGTTGTTACTGTGCCTGGGATTATTCGGTTTGGTTCAAGCGGCCAACGGGAAACATCGTGAAGCCCGTGCGTGTATAGCCGAGCAGGAGGGCCTCATTGACACATTGGCAGCCGGTTCGCTATCGGCGCTTTCGGCGCGCGGGTGTATCGCGTTGACGGCGATCCGTATGGGCGATGTAGAGCGGGCTGCCGGCTATTATGCCTCTCTGTTGGCTTGCCGGGGACAACATCACTGGTTCCTGGTGGACCGGATTCTAGGCGAGATCGCCACGTTGACGCGCGATTGGTCGAATGCCGCGAACCACCTGGCGCAAGCCTTGCGCATTGCCGAACGCGAGGGCCTGCGGCCGGAAGAAGGATATATTCACATCGCCTGGGCCGACCTGGATCTGGCGCAAGGCCAACCGGAGAACATACTTCGCGCGCGGCGACGCCTGACGGAAGCCCAGGCGCTCTTTCGCGATTTGGGTAACAAGCGTATGGGGCGTGACATTCGTCAACGATTGCGCGAGCTTCCCCGGGAGCAGGTGAGCCGCAAGATCGTGCCTACGCCTGCCGCGCTCAGCCCGCGTGAAGCAGAAGTTTTACGTCTGGTCGCCGCTGGCAAGCGCAACCGCGAGATCGCCCAAACTTTGCACATCAGCGACAGCACGGTCGCCAAACACCTCACCGCGATCTTTGACAAAACCGATTGTGAAAATCGCGCGGCGGCGACCGCGTTTGCCTTCCAGCATGGATTAGCTTGATAACTTCTTTGAAAATTAGCCTGCTTCAACGCTTAATGCGGATCATAATCCGCCGTCCCCGCAGCGCTGGATTGTGGTCCGGCCAAGCATTTTCCTCATCGTTGCAGAGCGAAGCTCATAGGGACTCGTCCGTAGTAGGGTAATAGCAATTTATTGCTATTACCCTACCTCTTACAAAATTCCAACCTCAGCAAATCGGCAAATTCGGCCGATGTATTGGCGCGCGCCTTATGCTACACTGAAATAAACGTCCTCAGGAGGGAGCCATGCATGTCATTGTGTGCACCTATCGCGCCCGCGCCGGTCAAGAAGACGCCATCGTCGCCCTGCACGAAAGTTGGGAACGCGACCAACGTATGCGCATCCAAGGCTATCTCTCCGGTGAATTGCTGTGTGTGACACAGGATTCCCGGGTGTTTCTGGACATCGCGCGTTACGACAGCGCGACGACGGCGCATACTGCGACTGCCGACCCGGAGCACATCGCCTGGCAACAGCGCCTGGCGAGTCTCACGGAGGAGGGGATGCTGGGCGGCGAGTATCGTTGCATCTGGCAATCTGATGATCTGCAAGGCGAACATCATTGCAGAAAGCAGGTTCAAAGGCAAGCGTGACGGCTCAGGAATACGCTGCGCAACCAACCAGGATGGTTGAATTACAATCAGTTTCAAAATCAAAGAGGTATTGTGATGATTTGCGTAGAACGACATATCCAAAAGATTCGTCCCGGCAAGTGGGGAGAACTGGAAGCCATTGACAAGAAATACAACACATTTGAAATAAATCACATTAACGTGTTACCGTCTTGACAATGTGACTGAAGACGTGCGGGTTGTTTTTAGGAGGATAACGATGAAAGCAAATAATCCATTCCAGCATTTTCGGCGTTGGATGCTGGCGCTGGCGACGTTTGGCGTGCTCACCGGGGCGCTGGTGATGTCCGGTGCGCTCCAGACGATCGCGCAGGGTCTTGGGTTGCTCGAACCCACCCTCGCGCCGATTACGAACCTGAGTTCTGATCAACTCCGGCCGCGCACGGCATACAATGCTACAGCTGACGCCTATCTTGTGGTGTGGGAACATGCCTATACCGCGACCGATTACGACATCTACGCGCGCCGTGTGGATGCAAGTGGTACGCCTCTCGGCTCAGAGATTGGCATTGTGACGACCGCTATCCACCAGACCCACCCCGACGTGGCTGCAAATCCGGCCGCCAACGAATATCTAATCGTCTGGGAACATGAATTTTCCGCCACAGGTCATGACATCCACGCCTGGCGTATGACGACATCGGGAACGCTGGTGGGCAGTGAACTGACCATCGCTGCGAACACCGCCACCGAGGGCTACCCGTCCGTCGCCTATAACCCCGCCAGCAATGAGTATCTTGTTGTGTACCAGCGCCTTGAGGGTGCTGATGAGTTCGCGCACTACAACATCTACGCACAGCGCGTCCATCCTGAGGGTGTGCTCATCGGCGGGCCGATCCTCATGGCCGGAAGCCTGTTGCACGAGGAACGCCCGGCAGTTGCTTATGGAGATGGCTATCTGGTGGTCTGGCAGGGCAAGCAGGCCGGTACAGGCGATTACGGCATCTACGGGCAGCGTCTCGGCGATGTGGGGACGCTCATCGGCGGCGCTATCGCCATTTCCACTTGGGAAGAGGATCAACTGGTACCGCGCGTGGCTTACAGCAACGAGAACAACAGCTATCTGGTGGTGATGGAAGATCATCATTACGGTGCGGCAAACGGTTGGGACATCTATGGCCAGATCGTGAAAGCCGATGGTACGCTGGGATCCTATCTCATCATAGCAGGGGGCAGTGATACCAGACACCAGTTCAACCCCGACATCGCTTACAGTCTGGCCGGTCGTAGTTATCTGGTGACGTGGGAACTGGAGTATAACGCCTCAGACCACGACATTTATAGCCGCCGTGTGGCTTATGACGGATCGCAACCCGAAAGTCAGATTCCCATCTCTTACCAGAGCAGCACTGAGGCGCGCCCGGCTGTTGCAGCGGGCAGCGCGTGGACTTTGCTAACTGTCTGGGAAGACTCGCGCAACTATGCCACACAAGGCGTCGATATTTATGGCGATCTGCGTACCCTGAGTATTCCCACATTCACCGGTCACGTCTATTCAGGTACGGTCGGCAGCACAACCGATCCGCTCGCCGGTGTGACCGTCGAACTGTACTGCTCGAACGGTGTCGGCTATCTAGGTGAGCGCATCGCCGCAAGTGTGACCACCAGACAGGGCGAGTATGCTTTACCGGCCTATACGCTATGTGAAGTCTACAACATCCTGGAAACCGATCCCGATGGCTATGATTCCATTGGCGCGCAGACGCCTGGCGGCGTTATCGTCAACGCCAACTGGATCTACTACACTTACTCACTGGCTGGCAAAACGCTCGCCGAGAACAATTTTTGGGACTACCCGGAAAGCCCGGTGGACCCACTCCCACCCGGCAACTGGGCCAATTTCACGCCGTCGCAGTGGATCAACAGCCACGCGCCGGATTGCGCGGTGCAAGTCGAGGATACCGTCTCCGGCCTGGACGTGGCGACGGCGACGTATGTGTATTCCACAGACGGCGGCAATACGTGGAGCGCGCGGCAGCCCGCGATGTGCAGCGGTGAAAGCGGTACGACAGTCCCGCAAATCATCACGGCTGCCGCCGTTCCGTTTGGGCAAGATTCCGGCCCAGGCGCGCTGAACCGTATCAAGTTCAGCATTGCCGATCTCGCGGGCAACGTCGGGGACAGCGGCGTCTACAATGTGGCGATCGATACCGTCCCGCCGCAGAACTCGACGAGTGTCACGTGTCCCAACCACTTGCCGTATACGTGGTCGGGAGTCGGCCAACTGACGTGCCAGTGGTCGGGCGCTACCGATGACGTGAGCGGCGTGGACGGCTACAGCATCGACGTGGACCAGTCGCCTTCGACCCTGCCCGCGCCGGTTTTCGAAACCTCATCTACCGACTTGAGTATGCCGTTGAGCGATGGCAACTCCTGGTACGTCCATGTGCGGACGGTGGACAAAGCCGGGAATGCAGCGGCCGGGGCCGCGCATTACGGCCCGATCTACATCGACACACTATCACCCTATTCCAGCGCCTCTTCGCCGGCCACAGTTCACGTCCCTAGCTTCACGGTGAGCTGGTCAGGCGGGGATTACGGCGGTTCCGGCATCGCCAGTTACGATGTGGAACGGCGCGAAGCCGTCGCGGGGAGCGTCTGGCAGCCGTGGCAGACCCAGACAACGGCCACCTCTGCCGTCTTCACCGGCATCGCCGGGCGCACTTACTGCTTTCGCTCCCGTGCCCGCGACCTGCTCGGCCACGTCGAAGAGTGGCCGACTTACGCCGACGGTGATACCTGCACGGCTATCAGCACCGATTTGACGATTACCGCTATGGAGGTCACGCAAGCGATCCAAAACCTGGCAAACGAGGTGCCTTTGATCGAGAATAAGGATACGTGGGTGCGCGTTTACGTCAACTCGGCGTTCTTCGATGTCGTGGGAGTGGACGCACGGCTGTATGGCTCCCGTTACGGCTACGATTTGCCCGGCTCACCATTAGCGCCACAGTTTAGCGTAACGGCGCGCACCACCGGTGGCAACCGGGGCAACTTGCAAGACGCCTTCCTGTTTTACCTGCCTGCATCCTGGCGCAGCGGCACGGTGACGCTCCAGGCGACGGTCAACCCGGCATACACCATCGCCGAGGATAACTACGGCAACAACAGCACTTCCCGCACGGTGGCCTTCCAGGCTGCCGCCCCGTTGTGCGTCGTGATGGTGCGCGTCCATCTGCATCCGCAGACCGCCTCCATCGACGATCCGGGATTCTGGGACATTGTCGAGATGACGCGCCGTATCCTTCCGATCGCCGATTTTCGCGTCTTCAAAGGCGGGACCGTCGAACCGTGGTGCCATATCTGCGGTGATTGGACGCTGCCGGGTGACTTCGGCTATGTGCTGAGCAAACTGTGGGATTACGACAACTGGCACAGCGACCCGCCCGGCTGTTCGCAAACGCATTATTGGGGCATGGTTCATCCCAGTCACCTGTCAGGTCGCTGGGGAATGGGGTACCGGCCCGGTGATGAGGCATCTGGGGTGATGGACGTGAGCACTAATTTCACCAGCGGTTATCCTTACTGGATGTATCCCCTGGGCGGTTACACGATGGCGCATGAGTTGGGGCACAACTTTGGACGTAAACACATCAACTGCACTGGCGGCGAAGCCGCCGGTGGTGAAATTGACACCGGCTACCTCTACCCTACGTGCCAGATCGCGCCTAATGACCCGAATGGTTATTACGGTCTGGCGTGGCCGATTGGCTACAGCGTCGCCAAACCGGAGATCGTCGCCCCCACCGAGGCCACGCCACTTATGTCCTACGGGTGGCCGCAGTGGATCGACGATTATACGTACCGGGCTATCCGGGATCGCCGGAGTAGCCAGATAATAGCGACTGCCACGTTACCTGACGCATGGACGCAGGCCGACGTCTACCTGTACGCTTCGGGATTCATCACACCGATGGATCAGACCGTTGCCCTCAATCCCTTTTACCTGCTCAACGAGGCCAAGACACACTTGCTCGAACAATCGTGGACACAATCGCTTGCTGCCGACAATCCCTACACCCTGACCCTGGAAAACGGGGTTGGCGATATTCTCTACAGCCACCCCTTTAGTCTCGCCGTGAGCTTTGGGCAGGACATCAACACCACGCCACAATTCTTCGGCGAAGTCATGCCCTATATCACCGGCACGGCGCGTATAGCTCTTTATCACGCGGGCGTAGAACTGGCGGCGCGTCTTGTCAGCCCGCATACGCCTAGTGTCACCGTCGTCTCGCCGGTTAGCGGTGCGACAGTCAGTGAAAGCCTCACCATCACATGGACGGTTTACGATCCCGACGATGACGCTCTCCACGCCTATGCCGACACCTACCGTGTTGCCGGGGCTACCGTCAGCCGCTTCGGCACGATGGGTGCGGTTGTCCAGTACAGCGCCGACGATGGCGCGACTTGGTCTTACCTGGGCTCCGGCGAGTTGACGACGACGTTAACCGTCGAAGACCTCAGCAATTTGCCGGGCGGCGACGATGCGTTGGTGCGGGTCATTGTCAGTGATGGGGTGAATACCACTTACAGCGACTCGGACGTCTTCAGTTTGATTCGCCACGCGCCAACAGCGTCTATTCTTGAGCCGCACAGTTGGCAGCGCTTTGCCTGGGGAGACGCCGTTCTGCTGCGCGGCGCAGCCTTCGACGCCGAAGACGGTTTGCTCACCGACATCGTGTGGACTTCCGACATTGACGGCGCGCTCGGTGTGGGCCAGGAAGTGCTCGTGACCACGTTGATCACCGGCGTCCATCACATCACCGCCCAGGTGACGGATAGCGATCTGATGATGGATATAGCCCAAGTGATTGTGAGCGTGGGTATCGAGAGCGAGAAGGTTTACCTGCCGTTGGTTTTACGCACAAAATAGCATCTATTCCAGCCGGTAGCCCTGGCGAAGGTGACGCGGATTTCAGATCTGCCACCTTCGCCAGGGCGCTGCGTTTGAATTGACTTGTGCACTGGGGCAGTCTATAATGATGCCAACCCGGGGGATTAAGTCTCTATCCGAAAATTGTGCTTTTGAGCGTTTCTGGTGCGTCAACGGCGAATTTTCTGGTAGGTTCTAAGGTAGACAAATCACCCACAATGACAGGACGCAAAGGAGGGGATTGTGTCGCATCAACTGACCTATGAACCGAACGGGCTTGGCGTGGTCGTCACGTTCTCTGGATTTGTCAACGGAGAGGAGATCCATGCGCTGAACAAACAGCTTGTGGCGGACCCCACGTTCTCACAGTGGCATTATCAGATATGGGACTTTTCGAATATCGAAGGATTCAGCATCACAACCGGCCAACTGCGAAGTTTTGCCGGGCACGATGCGGAAGCTGTTTTGAAAAATCCGCATCAAAGGATAGCCGTCATTCCGCGCGTGGCTTCGTACAATGCTATAGACCGTATCTTTCGCATCTATGAAGAAATATGGACGACGTATGAGTCCAGGACTTTCCCTAGCCTCTATGCGGCAAGAGCTTGGGCCTCGAGTGCCGCTGAGTGAAGTATAAGGAATGGTCTACGATGACAATCCGTAACCTCAGCCCGCAACAGATGTTCATCGCTCTGGCGAACGCGCACACGCCGGAATATCGCTTTACAGGCGCAACTCGCAATGACTTCGTTGCCTGGAAAGAAGCTGCGCTACCCAGAGTTTTAGCGACGCTCGGCGACTTCCCGGAGCGTGTCCCGCCCAATCCGCAGTTGCTCGCCGAGTGGGAAGATCGCGGTGTGCGCCGCCAACGCTGGATCATCGATGTGCAACCCTACCTTTCCGCGATTTTACTGGTCAACCTGCCCGCCGGCCTGCGCGAGGGCGAAAAGCGCCCGGCGATCCTTTGCTGTCACGGGCATGGGCCTTACGGCAAGGAAACCGTGATGGGCAACGATTCCAGCCCCGACTTGCGCGCAGAGATCGCCAACCACAACTACAACTACGGGCAGCAAATGGCGCAACAGGGCTATGTCACCTACGCGATAGACTGGATCGGCTTTGGCGAACGTAACGACAACAACAAGCCTAACCATTTGGCGCTCAATCGAGGCCGCGATTGGTGCAACCTCTACTACCTTCACGCGACGATGTTTGGGATGACGTCGCTCTCAATCAACGTGGCGCACGGCCAAGTCGCCACCGATGTTGTGTGTACGCTGCCCAACGTGGATGCGGAGCGCCTGGGCGTGATGGGCCTGAGCGGCGGCGGCACGATGACACTGTGGATGACGTTGTGCGACGCACGCTTCAAGGCCAGCGAGATCATCTGCTACAGCGACCTGTGGGCCGCGTTCGGGATGCGCGACATCAACTACTGCGGGATGCAGGTCGCGCCGGGGCTGTACAAGCTCGTCGATTTGCCCGATTTGCAAGGGTTGATCGCGCCGCGCCCGCTCCTTATCGATATCGGCGCGCAGGATACCTGCTTCAAGATAGACACGGCGATGCAGTGTTACACCCAACTCGCGGCGATCTATCGCGCCGCCGGAGCCGCCGACCGGCTCGAACTCGACTTGCACCCCGGTGAGCACGGCTGGGGCGGCAACAAATCCGCGGCGTTTTTCAAGAAATACTTGACGTGAATCATCCCATTTCCTTTCAGACAGGATTTACAGGATGAACCGGATAAAAAATCCTGAGAATCCTGTTAATCCTGTCAAAGGATAAAGCTATGACCGTTCAATGCCCGGCATGTCACTTTGAAAACCCTGATGGCTTCGCGTTCTGCGGCAAGTGCGGCGCGAAGTTGGTCATCGTGTGTCCCCAATGCGGCGCGGAAGTCCCGCCGGGCTTCGCATTTTGCGGGCGCTGTGGGACGCGCTTGCTGCCTACCGCGCCTGCTGGCCTCGTCACCGACGAAGAGCTGGCCCGCATCGAGCCGTATCTCCCACCCGGCACTCTGGATGACCTGCCGCCCGCCGCCCTCTGGCAGCCCGCCGATGTCACACGCGTTCAAGAGATGCTGGCCCATCTGCTGGATAGCGTCGTCACCTACTTACCACGTTACCTGGTGCAGGCGGAGCTGGCTGCGCCGAATGCGGGTGCGGGCGGCGAATTTTTGCACGGGACGCTGCTCTTTTCTGACATCAGCGGCTTCACCGCGATGTCCGAACGCCTGAGCACGCTCGGCAAAGAAGGCGCGGAACAGATCGTCGCGGTGGTCAACCGCTACTTCAGCGCCATGCTGGACGTGCTGTTTGCCTACGGCGGTGATTTGTTCAAGTTCGGCGGCGACGCGCTGCTGGCTTACTTCCCCGACGGCCCGGAGATGCCGGGGAGCGTCCACGCACTACACGCGGCGTGGGCGATGCAGCAGGCGATGGCGGACTTCCGTGAGGTCGAAACCAGCCTGGGGACGTTCCCCTTGCAGATGAAGATCGGCCTGCACGCGGGGGCATTCTTCGCCGCGCGGGTGGGGACGCTGAAAAAACGTGAGTTCGTTGTCACCGGTTCAACCGTTAATGCGACGGCGATGGCCGAAAGCGCTGCCGTCGCCGGGCAAATCCTCGCCAGCGCTGCCGCCCACGCGCAGGTGCAGGCGCAACCCGGTTTTACCTTCACTCCCGGCCCGCCCGGATACTATCTCCTCGACGCCTTTGATATTCCCACCTCTATCTCTCCCTCTCCCGACCCCTCCCTCTCTCTCTCCCTCCCAGAAGTTTTGCGCCAGACCACGACCGCGCTGGAACGCCTCACCCCCTATCTGCCGCCGGGCCTGTTGGCGCGTTTGCTGGCGCGTCTATCCTCTGTGGAAGGTGAGCAGGATGCCGGTGTTCTGGAGTATGATAGCGGCGAACACCGCCTGGTAGCGATCCTCTTCGCCAACTTCACCGGCGCGAGTGACCTCGTCGAGCGTCTGGGACCGGGTCGTGAGGCTGACATTGCGCGCGCCCTGAACGACTACTTTGTGGCGATGGATGAGATCGTCACCCGTTACGGCGGGGTCGTGAACAAGATCGACCTGTACGATCACGGCGACAAGCTGATGGCGCTCTTTGGCGCGCCGGTGGCACACGAAGACGACGCCGAGCGCGCCGTCCGCACCGCTCTTGATATGCAACGCGCGTTGGAGGAGACGTGCGCCTGGGTGCAACAGCGCATCGGTGTGAGCACCGGCATGGTCTTCGCCGGGCACGTCGGCGGAGCGATGCGCCGCGAGTACACCGTGATGGGCGACGAGGTCAACCTGGCGGCGCGGCTGATGAGTGCGGCGCAGGATGGGGAAGTCCTGCTCGCCGGATACGTGCAGCGCAAAGTGCGCGCCTTCTTCGAGGTGGCCGACCGGGGCGAAGTGCAGTTGAAGGGCAAGAGCAAGCCGGTGCCCACCTTCAACATCGTGGGACGGCGGGCGCAGCCCGAACCGGTGCGCGGTATCCGCGGATTACGTTCCACGTTGGTGGGCCGCGCCGCAGAACAGGCCGCGCTGCGCCGTTTGGTCGCCGATTTGTTTACCGGACGCGGCGGCATCCTCTCGCTCGTTGGCGAGGCCGGATTGGGCAAGAGCCGTATGGTATCGGAGATGCGCGCGAGTGTGACAGATGAGATCGCGCTCACTTGGGTGGAAGGGCGTTGCCTTTCCTACACGCAGCACGTCAGTTATTCGGCCTTTACCGATGTGATCCACGCTTTTCTGCGCATCGTCGATACCGACAACGAGTTCGACATCCGCGAGAAGTTGCGCCATTACATCACTTACCTCTTCCCCGAAGGCCATGCCGATGTACTGCCCTATCTGGCGCACTTCCTCAACCTGCCGCTGAGCGAACCTGAAGCCGAGCGCGTCACGTATCTTTCGGGTGAGGCCTTGCAGCGGCAGATGCTGCGGGCGATCACGGCGCTGATTGAGCGGGTTGCACTAGAGCAGCCGCTCGTCATCGTCTTCGATGACCTGCACTGGGCAGATTCGGCCTCCTTGCTACTGCTGGAACGTTGCCTCACGCTTACCGACCGCGTCCCTTTGCTCATTGCGATGCTCTACCGGCCCGTCCGCGATCACGGCTGTTACGATTTGGGCCACCTCGCGGCGCGCGATTATCCGCATCGCTACGTCGAAATCGTGCTCAAACCGCTGGACTTACAGGCCGGGCAGGATCAGGAATTGGTCTGCAATCTGCTCGCGTTGGAAAAGCTTCCTCCGGCGTTAGCGCAATTGGTTTCCCGCGCCGAGGGGAACCCGTTTTACATCGAGGAAATCATCCGCTCGCTCATCGACCAGGGGATTGTCGTCCCACAAGATGGCGGCTGGCGGCTAGAGCGGGAGATCGATCTACGCACCGTCCCCGATTCCCTACAAGGTCTTATCATGGCCCGCATCGACCAACTGCTGGAGGAAGCGCGGCGCACACTCCAACTGGCGGCTGTCGTCGGCCGCTCCTTCACCCACGACTTGCTCGCCTGGCTCTCCTCGGCGGCAGCATTGATGGCGCACCTGGATGGTAGCCTGGCGGCGTTGCAGCGCACCGAGTTAATCCGCGAGCGCGCCCGTCTGCCGGAGTTGGAATACATCTTCAAACACGTGATGGTGCGCGATGTGGCCTACGAGAGCTTGCTCCTGCGTGACCGCCGCACCTACCACAGCCTTATCGGGCGGCATTTGGAGGAAATCTACACCGGGCAGAAACTGGAAGAGGTCTACGAGTTGCTGGCGCATCACTACAGCCTCTCCGACGACCACGCAAAGGCGCTTGCGTATCTGGTCAAATCTGGCGACAAGGCCCGTGCTGCCTATGCCAACCCGGAGGCGATTGCGTTTTATCGCCGCGCCGGGACATTGGCAGACGAATTGGGGCAGATCGAAACACAGTCGATCATCGCCGAGGGGTTGGGGGATGTCCTGTTTCACGTTGGCGAATCTGTTGAGGCGCTAGAATGTTATGAGCGCGCGCTGACGTGTTGCGCCGATGCCAAACGGCAGGCTGACCTACACCGGCGTATGGCTGTCGTGTATGAAAAACGTGGGGACTACGAGCATGCGCTCGCCAAGTGTGCGCAAGGGATGGCGATGCTGCGCGCAGACGCACAAACATCGGTCGAGATGGGGCGTCTGCTCATTACGCGCTCGCGCATTTATGATCAGCAAGGACAAAGTGAAGCGGCGCTTGCCGAAGGCGAGAAAAGCCTGGTCATATTGGACGGAACGACCCATTACCGGGAAATTGCCCAGGCCCACAATGTGCTGGGGCTTGGATTCCGCAGCAATCAGCCGGCTAAGGCCATTCAACACCTGGAACAAGCGCTGGTCATCCTGGAGCGTATTGGCGACGAGTATGAAGCGGCGCGGATTTACAACAATCTGGCTATTCTTTATTACCAAACGGATCTGGCGCGTTCTACCTCGTACTTCACAAAAACACTGAAAACGATGCAACGACTCGGCAACGTGGGGGAAGAAGCCGTCGCTTATATGAACCTGGGTGTCGTACAATACGCGCAGGGGAACTACGAGAAAGCGGTTGACTATTACCAACACAGCTTGCACATGCACAAACAGTTGGGGCATAATCTGCGCATCGCCGATTGCCACATCAATTTAGGCGAGACCTACCGGGCGCAGGGCGATCTCAACCAGGCCATTGCGCATTTGGAACAAGGATTGCGCATCGCACAGGAGGTTGGAGCGCAGGACGCCGAAGCTGAATGTCTGCGTCAATTGGCCGAATGTTACCTGGAAATCAACACACCCGAACGTGCTTTGGCCGCCTGTGAAAAGGCGCTCGTTTACGCCAAAACCATGGGTAACCGCCAAGAAGAGGCCGCCATCTACCGGGTCATCGGTAAAGCGCAAACCGGCATGGGGGATATACCGGCGGCGTTAGCCACGCTGGAACAAAGTATTACGATTCTGCGTGAATTAGGGCAGGAGTTTGACTTAGGTACAGCCCTTTGCGATTATGCCCACGTGCTCAAGGATGCCGAGAAGCGCGCAGAAGCCCGTGCTGCGTTCTCGGAAGCGCTGGCGTTCTTCGAAAAGTTAGACCTTCCCCAGGAGCAAGACCGCGTCTGTACTGCGTTGGACGAGCTTCTGTAGTTTTTTTTTTGGTTTTGCGTTGGCGAGCGACGCCCGCCAACGCAAAACCCATGCTGTTCTCTCTACTCCCGCATCACGAGCGGCAGATATACTTTGTATCCTGCCGGAAGCACAGTGACGGTCGCTGTGGCGATACGCGCATGCTCGCACGCGTCTTTTACTGTGACCGTGACGGTGTATGTCCCGGCTGCGGGGAAGGCGTAGCTCGCGCTTGGCCCCGTCCCTTCGATAAACTCAGGGTAAACTCCGCCGAAGCTCCACGTATAGCTCAACGGCGTGCCGTTCGTCGTCGCCGTCGCGGTGAAGGTGACCACCTCTCCGGCGACCGGCGCAGGCGGCGTGTACTGAATCGGGCCTACCGTTATCGCCGGCGCGCTGACGGTGAAGGTGACCGGCGGTCCGGAGAGGCTGGTCATGCCTTGCGCGCTACTGACCACCCGGTAGTCGTTATTGACGATCTCTGTCCCGGCCACACACGGCAGGGCGGCGGTAAACTGCCCCACGCCGGTTCCATCGCCGCCGGTGATCGTTTCGAAGGTCCAGCGCACGCGATTCAGCGCCAGCGTGCCCCCACTGATCCAGGTGAGGTTCACCGGGATGACGTCCTCCAGGACGACGGTGGTGGCCCCCGCGCTGCCTGTATTGAACACGGTGAGGGTGTATGTCACCGGCATTCCCGCGACCTGGTTGCTGGCGTAGGTCTTACTCACCTCGAAGGCCGGCTGCTCCTCCATTCCCATAGTCCCAAAGCGGCTGAATCCTAACAGCCATGCCGTCAGCACGTTGTTTTCGGTATACAGCCTTTGGTCCTCGCCATCGCGCGTGCCGATGACTTCCCAAAGGCATACCAGCATAGTGTCCGGCCCGCTGCACACGTAGCGGTAGAGTTTGAGGCTGGCCTCATCCATGCCGGCGACATCTTCGTCGGTGTAGGTGAGCGTCAGCGTGACCAGTTCGTTGAAAGTGAAGTCGGCCAGCGGTTCGTCGCCGAGGTAGGCGTCCAATTGCAAGGCGATGCCGCCGGCCACCAAATCCGGCAGCGGGTCGACTGTTTCGGGGTCTAGTTGCGTGAGCACAATCGTGGTCGTTTCGCTGACCGCCGCGGGCGGGATCAGGAGCGTCGTCTCGCCGCCTTCGGTATCGGTATACACGAGGGTGCCGCCCGTGTCTGGTGGGACGTATAGGTAAGGTGCTTCATCCGCGCCCACGTCGAAGCCGAGGCCGTAGGGACGCGGATCGCCGTCCACATCGCGGGCCAGCGCCACCGGGAGGCCGGAATCGATCGCGGGTGAGCCAATGCGCAGATGGTAGCCGTCGGCGTCGAAGCGCGGATCGGCGGTCCAGTCGTTGAGGAGCGTGACGAAGGGCAGCGATGCCGGGGTAACGGTTACAGTCGTGTTGTGCCAGAGCAGGGTGTTCGCCGTCAGGGTGTTGCCCTCTGCAAGCTCGATGCCCGCGCCATGATCCGCAATGATCGTGTTGGTCATCACTAACGCGCTGTAGATGCCGGGCAATGCGTCGGTGATGAAGATGCCGGTGATGCCACTGTTCCGCGCGATGGTGCTGTGCAGCAGGTGGGCCGTCGCGCCGCGCGCGTAGATGGCGGCGCCATCGCTGGGCGTTTGGTTGTCGGCGATGACATTGTTGGCGTAACTGCCGCCGGTCTGGTTCAGGTCCAGGCCGCCGCCATAGTTGGCCTCGTTGTAACGCACGAGGTTGGCGTTCACGAGTGGGACGCCGCCCATAACACTCATCCCGCCGCCGTAGTTGCCCGCAGTGTTAGTGAGTACGCGGTTGCTCCGCACCTCGGCATTGCTGTGGTGCAGGTACAGGCCGCCGCCGGAGTCCGCAGCAGTGTTGAACGTGACCCGGTTCCGGCGGACCAGCGCCGTGCTTTCGTAGAGGGTGAGTCCGCCGCCCAACCCGGCCTGATTCAGCGTGAAGGTGTTGTTGTCCGCTGTAGAGGGGCTGTGATGCAGGTAGAGGCCGCCGCCGGCTCCGCTGGCGACGTTATCGAAGACGCGGTTGTTGCGAAGTGTGAGCGTCGCGGTGATGGCGTAGACGCCGCCGCCCGCGTCCAGACCGGGCCACGGTGAGCCGCCCTGTCCCGCCGCGTTCCCGCCGGTGATGCGGAAACCGTCCACGATGACGTTGACGCCCCCGGTAACGTAGAGGACGCGGCCCTGACCCAACGCGCTTAACGTGGTGGGATTGGCGATCGGGTTGGGCGTCAGCCAGTTCGTCGTGGTATAGCCGCCTTGCAGGGCGAGGGGTTTATCGATGTAGGCCACTTGCGTCACCACGCCGGTGGTCGTCAGGTCGCGGCGCGGGCGGCTGTAGACGTCGGTACACGTTCCCGCCACCTTGAGGACGTCGCCCGGTTGCGCCGCGTCGATAGCGGTTTGCAGGTCGTGGTACGTGCTATCCGGTATACTGGAAACACGGACGTAACACGGTTGGGCATCCGTAAACGTGAGCGCGGCAGAGCCGGGAACGGCGACTCGCTTGGAGATGGCGAGGACCTCCAGCCGGTTTGTGCCGGGGACCAATTGGCGCGTCATATCCGCGTCCAGGATGACGTGCCACAGGCCATCGACCCCATCCACCGGCGTCGCGTTGCCGCTGAACGGCGCTTGATCGCGGCTATCCAGCACCAGGTAGCGGACGGCTTCGATATCGGTGTGTGGATAGGGTTGTCCGTCGAAGGTGACTTCCACGGTGTAGATGACCGTATCGCCGAGGACGATGCTGTCTGGGCCGGTCACCGAGACCTCAGGGATCGCCGGTTCTGTGAAACTCGCCCATCTGTCTGGGGCGTCGGGATATGCGGGGTAGTATTTCAGTGAAAGCTCGCCCAGAACAGGGGTGACGTGTTCCAGATAGAGCGGCCCGGTGCCGATCCAGAAGTGGCCGCGCGCGGCGTGCCAGTTTGCCAGATTGGCCCAGCGGGCCGTGGCCTGTGCGGAGGTGACGTATTGTCCCAGCGTCGGCGCGTAGGGGATGACGTTGGCTGCCTGCGCTGCGGCGAGTTGCGCTTCCAACGGCGCGATGCCGGGCCAGGTGACGTAATCCAGTTGCGGCACGCCGTACATATCAGCCTTGCTCTGGCTGAACGCGCCTGTGCCAGCGGCTTCTGCTAACAGTCCCAGCGCCAGATTGTGCCAGGCGCCCGGTCCCTTCACATAGAAAGGCCACCAGGTGGCGATACCGTTCTCGGCATCCAGTTGGTAGTCGTTGCTGTAATGCTCGATGACCAGCGGATTCGTCGAAAGGATACGCACGCCTTTGAAGTTTGCCATAAAGCTATCATAGTTCCCCATCTCGGTGGGATCGTAAACCGGGCTGGCTTCCTTGTACCGGTCGAAGGCCAGGATCATATTCAGCACCACGTCGGCGGCAGAAAAGGGGCTGCCGTCGTGCCAGGTGACGGAGGTGTAGAGATCGGCGGGGTATGTGACCACGGTCTTGCGCAGCGCGGTTTGCGGCTCGGGGTAGACCTCGGCGGCGGTGAGGAAGCGCTGCGCCGTCGCGTCCCAATCTACCCAAGCATCAGCAGGAACGACAATGCTCGGCGCGAATTGAAGATCGACCCAATCGAGCGTCTTGAAGACGGGGAGACCTTCTTGCACCACGACGTCAGCGTGCTCGATGCGCTGCGGCCAGGCCAGCCCGGTGTAGGGATCGGGGATCAGGCCGTTGTCACTCGTGGCGCGGATCAACATCATATCGTAGAGCCACGTGTTGCCGTTGAGCGGGTTCCACGGTTGGAGAAGGACACTCGGACTGCCGATGGTCAAAGGTGTGGTGAAGCTGCCCATGCGCTCCAACGTGTGCGGCCACAGCCAGGAGCCGGCCATCCCACCGTACAGGTCCGAGGTGTAGCTGACTTCAGCCCGGCGCGGGGTGATGCTCAGATTATCATGCAGCCAGACGCGGACGGAATCTTCCGCCGCCCACTCAAGTGCTTGTGCCATCATTGCGCGCCTTTCTTCCAGACTGGCGAAGTCGTGCGCGCGCAAACGCGAGGCCACATCGTAGAATTCGGGTGTGTTCACGTAAGCCTGCCATAGCGGGTAACCCATGTCCATGTTGGTGTAGAAGAAGGCGAAATTGCCGGAGAGATCGCGCGCCACCTCGGTGGAGACCCAACCACCGGTATAGATGTGGAACAGGCCGTCCTCAGGATCGCTGTTGAGCCAGATAGGCGATGCCTCGCCAGACGTTTTGTAATCGCGGATCACGGAGAAGCCAATGCTCTCTAGCTGATCACCGAGGTAATCGCCGATCTGCCGGCGGTGGTCCTCGGTGCGGATGAGGAGGATGATCTCGACCGGTTCACCGCCATAGTACCACAGGCCGCCGTTGAGCGTCGCGCCCAACGCCAGCATTTCCTGGGCGATGGTTTGCTGCGCCAGCGTCTTGTTATAGGCATATTCCAGTTCCAGGGCGCGGGTCACGTCGGCCAGCAGTGTGTAGTCTCTGGAAGCTGAGTCGAGCGCGTGCCAGCGCGGGACGCTCATGCCGCCCATGATCTGCTGCTGGACGTATTCACGGTCCACCAGCCGGTTCATTGCCGCGCGCACGCGCGGCACGGCGAAGGGGTTCAGTTTACCCGTGCCCGCGAAGATCGGTCCGGAGGGGTTGAAAGTCAGCTCGTTGTAGCTGCCATAAGAGATGTAGCCTTCCAAATTGGGAGAGTCCGTGATTTGCTGGACAATGGCAGGATTATTTGTTGGTGCCGCGTAGATGTCGAGTTCGCCGGCTTCGAGGCGCGTGATGGCCTCGGTAGCGGAAGGCTCGGTTCTCACTACGATGGCGTCGGCGGTATACTCCGGCGGCACGATCTCGATGCCGCGCACGTTGCGGTAGAGATGTACGCCGCCATTGCCGCCAAGCAGCAGGTCGGGCCGCCCGTCGTCGTCGAGCAGGTCGCCCAGCACCGGTGGACCGCCGCTCCAGGCCAGGCCATACGGCGTCCCGCGCAGTACCCAGGTGGGCTGCATTGCGTTGCCGTCGTTGCGATAGTATTCCCGGTCGGTGAACATATCCAGGTCGCCGTCGCCATCTGCATCGGCGAAGGACAAATAACGCGCCTGGATCCCCATGTAGCTGTCCGTGACGTGCGTCCATACGGGCGATGTCGCGTTGCCATCATTGCGGTAAAAATGAACCTGGCCCTGGTTGTCATAACTGGAGATGGCCATAAAAAAGTCCGGGTCGCTATCGCCATCGATGTCGGCAAAGGCCGGCGCCATCTGCGAGTAATACGGGCTGACGATGCCGAGGTAGGTATTCGTAATCAGTGTAAAGACAGCCACTGCGGGCGTCCCGGTGTTTTCATAAAAGTACACCGTTCCGTCTTGCTGGCCAAAGAACGGCCCGGCACCGATGAAAAGGTCCTGGTCGCCGTCACCGTCAATGTCCACAAAAGTCGGAGCTTTGGAGCCTAGTGCCCATTCTTCGTCTATACCGCCGAAGTCACCTGTCACGTAGGTCCACAACGGCGCTGCGCGCGTACCGTCGTTGCGCAAGAAGACGAAATGCGCGTCGTTCACACTTGGCGACGCCAGTCCGAGAATCATGTCCAGATCGCCGTCGTTGTCGATGTCGGTCAGCGCGGGGTTGGCAAATCCGCAGTAGTCCAGGGGCAGCATCCCATCCACCCACAGCTCCCAACTGGCAGCCGAAGGTGTGCCGGTGTTTCTGAAACTGATCAGCCAGCCGAGTTCGTGACCGGCCACCACATCCAGCGTATTATTGCCATCCAGGTCGCCAAAGGCCACGACATAGTGCATCATGCCGCCATCATAGGGGACACCTATCCCATAACTGTCGGTGACAAAGGTCCAGACCGGCGTGCTGGCGGTGCCGTCGTTGCGATAGTGGCTGACGTGTTCTGATCCGCCCAAGAACATGTCGGGATCGCCATCTGCATCGATATCGGCAAAGCGGATCGACGCAAACCAGGAGAGGTCCGGCGGGGCCGGTTGCCACGGTTCTTTCGCCCCGATGATGCCGCCATACCGGTCCGTCACGAACGTCCAGGCCGGCGCGGCCGGCGTGCCGGTGTTCTCATAGAACACGATACTGGTGTACGAGGAGCCTTCTTCCTCCCAGGAAATCGTATAGAACAAATCGAAATCGCCGTCACCGTTGATGTCCACCAGTGTGAAAGTGCCCTCCGAATTGCCATCGCCCACCATATCCGTAGTGCGCAGCACCCACGCCGGTGCAGCGGCGGTGCCGATGTTCTCGTAGTAGATAAAGCCCTCTTCTTCCCAGGGCCAACCTGCCAGGACAGCATCGAAGTCACCGTCGGCGTCCATGTCCGCAAACTGAACCGGCTGTTTGTAACGCCCGAAGTAATTCGCCGTCACGTGTGTCCAGTCCGGGATCGCGGCTGTGCCGTCGTTGCGGAAGAAATGCAGTTCCCCATTGTTGCCCTGTTGGCGATTTCCCCCGTGCACGAAGAGGTCCAGATCACCGTCGTCATCGATATCGACCAACGTTGGTAAACTGGACGAAATGCCGCCCCAGTACAAATCGTCGTAGAAGACGCCGTCCAGCGTGCCGCTGTGGACGCGCGACCACTCGACTTCGATGATTGAGGCATCGGGTTCCGCTCCTTGTGGTATCGCTACCTCGCGCGACGCCTCACCCGCCTGAACTGCTGGAGGCGACTCCGCGTGCAGTAGCAGCGCCGCCAAGCCGGTCAAGGCTAAGGCTGCTATCAGACTGACCCATATTCCGGTACTCCGCATGTTGTGGTTCATCGTTTCCTCCTGTCGATTGTTTGCAGTGATTGCATAAACTGGATGGGGCAAGCCACCGGCTTGCCGCATGTTCTCACTCGCGCATCACGAGTGGTAAATACACCGCATAACCTGGCGAAAGGACAGTAACCGGTACCGCGGCGACCTGCGCGTAGCCGCACGTATCGGTCGCCGTGAGTGTGACGGTGTACGTCCCGGCCGCGGGGAAGGTGTAGGTTGTGCTTTGCTCTGTCCCGCCGAAGCTCCAGGCGTAGCTCAACGGCGTACCGTTCGTCGTCGCTGTCGCTGTGAACGTAACGATATCTCCGGCAACCGGCGCAGACGGCGTATAGTCGATTCCCGCCGTCAACGCCGGCGCGCTGACGGTGAAGGTGACCGGCGGTCCGGAGAGGCTGGTCATGCCTTGCGCGCTACTGACCACCCGGTAGTCGTTATTGACGATCTCCGTCCCGGCCACACACGGCAGGGCGGCGGTAAACTGCCCCACGCCGGTTCCGTCGCCGCCGGTGATCGTTTCGAAGGTCCAGCGCACGCGATTCAGCGCCAGCGTGCCCCCACTGATCCAGGTGAGGTTCGCCGGGATGACGTCCTCCAGGACGACGGTGGTGGCCCCCGCGCTGCCTGTATTGAACACGGTGAGGGTGTATGTCACCGGCATTCCCGCGACCTGGTTGCTGGCGTAGGTCTTACTCACCTCGAAGGCCGGCTGCTCCTCCATTCCCATAGTCCCAAAGCGGCTGAATCCTAACAGCCATGCCGTCAGCACGTTGTTTTCGGTATACAGCCTTTGGTCCTCGCCATCGCGCGTGCCGATGACTTCCCAAAGGCATACCAGCATAGTGTCCGGCCCGCTGCACACGTAGCGGTAGAGTTTGAGGCTGGCCTCATCCATGCCGGCGACATCTTCGTCGGTGTAGGTGAGCGTCAGCGTGACCAGTTCGTTGAAAGTGAAGTCGGCCAGCGGTTCGTCGCCGAGGTAGGCGTCCAACTGCAAGGCGATGCCGCCGGCCACCAAATCCGGCAGCGGGTCGACTGTTTCGGGGTCTAGTTGCGTGAGCACAATCGTGGTCGTTTCGCTGACCGCCGCGGGCGGGATCAGAAGCGTCGTCTCGCTGCCTTCGGTATCGGTATACACGAGGGTGCCGCCCGTGTCTGGTGGGACGTATAGGTAAGGCGCTTCATCCGCGCCCACGTCGAAGCCGAGGCCGTAGGGGCGCGGATCGCCGTCCACATCGCGGGCCAGCGCCACCGGGAGGCCCGCATCGATCGCGGGTGAGCCAATGCGCAGATGGTAGCCGTCGGCGGCGAAGCGCGGATCGGCGGTCCAGTCGTTGAGGAGCGTCACCGCCGCCGTCGGCGACTGCGAGACGGTGATGGGGGTGTTGTACCAGAGGAGCGTGTCCGCCGTCAGTGCGTTACCGCCGGTGACACTGATGCCGATGTTGTGATCCGTGAGAATGGTGTTGGTCAGCGTCACGGTGCTGAATATGCCGAGGGATGTATGTTCGGTCACAAAGAGACCGCTGCCGCCGCTGTTCCGCGCGATGGTGCTGTGCAGCAGAGAGGGGGCCCCGCCGAATACATAAAAGCCGCTACCTTCACTATTGGCCCGGTTATCGGCGATAACGTTATTGTTCCACTGTCCTCCGCCAAGGCCTAGGCCCACGCCGCCACCGTAGTCGGCGCTGTTGTAGCGCACCAGATTGCCATTTACCACCGGATCATTCATTAGTACATATATACCGCCCCCCATCGACTGCGCGGTATTGCTGGTGACCTTGTTGTTTGCGATGGTGGCATTGCTGTTATAGAGAACCATGCCGCCTCCAACCCCTGTCACATGATTAGCGGTCATGGTGTTCTTTCGAAGGGTGGCTGCGCTTGTATCAAGATATACCCCGCCTCCCCATTCGCTCCGGTTCAACATCAAAATATTGTCGCTCAGGATAGACGGACTATGGCGCAAGTAGACGCCACCACCACCACCAGTCGCAACATTTTCAAAGGCCCAGTTTTTGTTGAATGTGACCGTTGCGGTAATAACGTAGACGCCGCCCCCCGCGTCTGCTGGAATAAAAGATGAACCACCCAGCCCGGCAGCATCCCCGCCGGTGATGCTGAAACCGTCGAGCGTCACGTTGATGGCTCCGGTTACATAAAACACCCGGCCCTGTTCTAGTGCGTCCAGCGTGGTGGGATTGGCCACGGGGTTGGGGGTCAGCCAGTTCGTCGTGGTGTAGCCACCTCGTAGCACGAGTGGTTTGTCGATGTAGGCCACCTGCGTGACCACACCCGTTGTCGTCAGATCATGGCGCGGGCGGCTGTGGACGGAGGTACAGGTCCCCGCCACTTTGAGCGTGTCGCCCGGCTGCGCCGCATCGATAGCCGCCTGTAGATCGTTGTATGTAATACCCGGCATACTGGAGACGCGGACGTAGCAGGGAGCCGCCGTCCCGGCGGTACGCCACACCATCAGGCGCGGTCCGCCGATGGAGGGGTACTCGTAACTGATATTGGATTTGATCAGCAAAGGACGATCCAGGAAATAAACGGGGGCGATAACTGCGTCATCCTCCACCAGGATTTGGTCGGCTTCCTGGAGATAGCCGATCCGTGTTGCCAGATCCGTCTCGGCCAGTTGCAGCTCCATCAACTGCCGGTAGTTTGTGCTATCCCAGTAGGTGAATTGATTCCAACCATCGGGATGGAAGAGGCCGTTCAGGACGTTTTCGGCGTCGGCATAATCCAGCCACCAGCCGCCGCGATAGACGTTATAGGAACACTCGCCCGGTGTATCGCGGCACGCGCGCAGTTCGTTGTAATACATTCCTCGATCGATGTAGACCATCGTGACACCGATGTTCAGCACCGTGCGCCAGTCGTCGGCGATGGCCTCCAGCACGGCTTCAGTGCCCGGATACGCCCACAGTTCGATTCCGGGGAAGCCCGCGCCGCCGGGATAGCCGGCCGCAGCGAGATACGCCTGCGCCTGCGCCGCGTTGAAGGGATAGCCTACCGCGCCGTTCTGGTAGCCAGGGATGCCCGGTGGAATAACGCTGGTCGCGGCTTCGCGCCAGGGTGTGTTGAGTTGAGTCATCAGCGAATCCCGGTCAATGGCCGACGCGAGCGCCATGCGCACGTTCAGGTTGTTGGTCGGGGTCAACACGGTGTTCATTCCCAGGTAGTACAGGCCGGGCCATGGGACGTTGCGCAGTTCGTTGCTCAGGATCGGATCGTTCATGATGTAGCCCAATGCGTCGCCGGATGCGGTACTCACGTCCAGCAGTCCCGTTTCGTAGGCCGCAACCTGTTGTTCCACGGGGATGATGGGCAGCACGATGCGCGCAGTGACGACCTGCGCCGCGCTGTGGTAAAGTGGATTCTTGTCCAGGACGAAGTACCGTCCGGACGCCCACTCCGTCAGGATGTACGGACCGTTGCCTACAAAGGGCAACGTGTTCACTGCATCCAGGCGCACCGGGTACAGCGCCGACGTCGCCAGGACGCTGGGGAAGAACGCCGCCGGGCTGTGGAGTGTGAAGCGCAGCGTGTGCGCGTCCAGCGCCGTCACACCGACGGTCGCCGGATCGGTTGTCGCGCCGCTGTTGAATTCCCACGCGCCCTGGATTGGGTACAGCACGTAGGCGTAATCGGCGTAGGTCTCCGGATCGAGCATCCGTATCACGCTGTCGGCGTAATGCTGCGCCGTCACCGGCACGCCATCCGACCACAGCGCGTCGGTCCGCAAGGTGACCGTGTAGACCAAACCGTCGGGCGAGATCGTGTGGCCGGTCGCGCCCGCCGGAATGGGGAGTCCATCGGTACCATAGCGGTACAGACTCTCCATCAACTGCGCCAGCACCGTCAGCGAGTTGATGTTGGCCGCCTCGCGGTTCACGTCCAGGCTCCCCGGCTCGTCGTCCAGCGGATAGGTCAGCCGCGCCCGCGACACCGTCTTGACGTTGGACGAACTGCTCGCTGTGGCGTCCGCCGTCGCCGTTGCTGTGCTTTCCATCACTTGTCCTAGCGGGACGGTGGCGGCAACCTGCGTCGTGACCACGAAGGCCGCTTCCGCGCCCGGCGACAGCGCGCCGAGCGGGCAGGTGATCGTTGCGCCCCAGTCGCCGCTGATCGTACATACGCCGCCGGGCGTCACATTCACCACGCGCTGCTGCGGGTCGAGCGTGAAGGTCAGCAACGTGTTCGTCGCCGTGAGCGCGCCGTCACTGGCGAGCGCGACGCTGTAAGTGAAGGTTTGTCCCGGCAGCAGCACCGTCGCGGGCGACGCTGCATCCAGTGCGAGATATGCTCCTGGATATTCGTCCGCGCCGATGTCGTAGCCCAATCCCATCGGACGCGTCTCCCAGTCGATATCTTGGGTCACGTCTGGCATTGCCCTTCCCGTGTCGCGGGCCGGCGATCCGGCGGTGAGGTGGAAGTCCCGTGTGTCCGGGTAGACGAACAGCGGGTTATCGATGAGCTGGTTCTGCGCCACGATGGTCGCCGTCCCATCGGTGGTGACGGTGACGGGCGTGTTGTGCCAGAGCACGTGATCGAGATGAATCGTGATTGCGCCGCTGGCACTGATTCCTACGTCTTGGTTGTAGATGATGCTGTTGACCAGGTCGATGGTTCGAAAATCGGGGTGCCAGTACGTGGCGTAAATGGCGCTACCATCGCCACCGAAGTTATAGGCGATGGTGTTGTGCGCCAGATAAGGCGACGCGCCGAATGTGTAAATTGCGCTGCCGTGCTGGGAAGCCTGATTGTCGTAGATGAGGTTGTTGTAGACTTTGGCATTGCCCCCCTGGAAGCCCAAAGCACCACCTTGTTCGGCGACGTTGAATTTGAATGTATTACGATCCACAGTGGCGTCGCTCACCAAAAGGGACATCCCGCCGCCCGCCACCCCTGCACCGCCGCCGGCAGCCTCGTTGCCTTCGAAGATGTTGCCGATGACCGTGGCATAGCTGAATTCCAGGAACACGCCGCCACCGCCGTAGGCGGTGTTGTTGCGGATATGGTTGCCGAACAGCGCCGGGCCGCCATACTCTTCAAATCCGGCATTGGTACTGTATGCATGGATGCCGCCACCGCTGCCTTGCGCCGTGTTGGAGAAAATGTCGTTTGAGAAAATCCAGGGTTGGCCATTCCACATAGACAGTCCGCCGCCAGGCCCCGACGCGGTGTTGTAGGCGATGACGTTTTCGGTAATTTGCGCGTTGCTTTCTTCCAGATATAACCCGCCGCCGGTGATGGCGCTGTTGCTGCGGATTTCGTTTTGGGTGAAAACATGTTCACTATTGGCGTGGACCGCAATACCGCCCCCGTAGGCCGTAGAGGTGTTGGAGATCACCGTGTTGCCGCTGAAGGTGATGGCATACGGCTCGTTGTCCTGGCGGATGTCCACTGCCCCACCGCGATTGGGGATGTCCGAACCATGCACGCCCGTGGCGTGATTATCGGCAAAAAGATTGTCCACAATGACTGCCGGATGATAGCGCAGTACCGAGAGGCCGCCGCCCCAATAGGCCGTATTGCCTGTGATTTCATTGTCGCTCAAAGTCGCTCCATCCGGGCTGAAATCGAGGTAAACGCCGCCGCCGAAGTGTGCGTGGTTGCCGTAAATCCAGTTGCGTGAAATGCGCGGTCCTACCCCCGATACGTAAATGCCGCCGCCGGCAGGCGATCCCCAGGCGAATTCTTGACCACCGAGTCCCTCGGCATCCCCACCGGTGATATGGAAGCCTTCGACAACCGGCGCGATCCCGTCTCCGGCGATCACGATGGCGCGCCCGCCGCCTTGTGCATCGAGCGTCGTGACGTTGAGCGACGGTGCGGGCATCTCCCAGTCGTAGATCGAATAACCGCCGCGCAGCGTGATGGCCTTGTCAATGTAAACGACTTGGGTGATGACACTTGGCCCGTAGTAACCGGCAGGCGCGGAGTGACTGTGGAGGTCACTGTACGTCCCGGCGGCCACTTTGATGAGGTCGCCGTCATTGGCGGCGTCCACGGCAGCCTGGATGGTGGCGTAGTCGCAGGCGGAGTCGCACACGCGAATTTCTGCGCCGAACTCCGGGACGGCGTAAACCGGCTGCCAATTACCAGCGCCATAACGCGCGATCCAGCTCCACTGCGGGATGACGTCGCCGAAACTGTCGAACCCTTCATAGAGGCCCACCGCGCCTCCGTAATTCAACGTCGCTGCGACCGCGTCGCGCACGCTATCCGGCGCGGGCGTTTGCGCTTGATTGAGGGCGTTCACGACGATACCGGCCGCATCGTAGGCAAAAGCAGCAATCGTGTCCGGCGTACCCGGCCCGTTGGCAAAGTTCGCGGCCTGGTAATCGTTTACAAACGTGTTCCAACCGGGCATGCCCCAGAAAGGCCGCAAGTGCATGGCGATGAAATCGCCTTCGGCTGCCGCATCACCCGCCCAGCCCGAGTAAGCGTACATCCACATCGGCACTTCGCTCATCGAGTCCCACGCAATGGGAACGTCGTTCATGCCTAGATCGTAGGCGATGCGGCTGATCTGTCCCGGTTCCGCGGCGGCATAACCGGCGACGAAGATCACGTCCGGGTCTTGTGATTTGATCGTCTCTAACGTCACTGTGAAGTCGCCGATGTCGGCGATGACCCAATCGCCCGTGATGGTACCGCCCAACCCCACAAAGGTGTCGGAATATAGGTCGCGAAGCCATTCTGCGCCGGGTTCGCTGATGATGGCGCTGCGCGCATAATCCATCCATTGCCGGAAATACGTCGCTAAAAACTGAGTCGGTGAAGCATCATGCGATACGGTGCGGAAGGTCGTCGTGTAGCCTTGCTGCGTCACGTTGGGGTTTGTGGACGAGGGTGAAATCATCGGCACGCCCGCCGCTGCGTAGACCGCCTGCGCCGGCGTACTGGCGACGCTGCACGTGTGACCGACCACAGCCAGCGCGCCCGCGTCGAGCAAACTCTGCGCAGCCGGTGCGGCTTGTGCTTCGTCACAGCCATCGTCGGCGATGGCCAGGTGCAGCGTGTAATTCGTCCCGCCGAGGGTGAGACCGCCCGCCGCGTTCGTCTGGCTGATGGCGAGTTGCACCGCATTGACTTGCTGCCAGCCGAGGTCAGGGATTGGGCCGCTCAAGTCGGCGGCGACGCCGATCGTTGCCACGCACGGGCCGTAGACGTCGAGCCAGCCTTCGCGGAGTCCTTGTTCCACACCGGCGAGCCGGCTGCGCACGCTTGCTGGGATTAGCGGATCGGTCTCGTGGAAGGGTGCGAGTCCCACACCATCTTCGGCCATGGTGTACAGCACCGTCCCCGCCGTGAACGTGCCGGAGATGACATCGTTGATCGTGTCGAAGACGGCATTGTCCAGCCGTTTCATCGCGCTGCTGAGCAGCCGGTCGGAACCGGCGACGCCGCCACCCTCGAACACCGTGTTGTACTGGTCGGTGTCCACGCCGATGGCCCACGCGCCGGACTGGGTGGCGGTGAGAATCGCGCCGTTGCCGGTCGCCCCACCAACACCGAAAATCACATCCGCACCCAGCAGCATCTGCTCCTGTGCCGTCTGCGCGCCCAGGTCGGGATCGACGAAGGTGCCGGTATAGCTGATGATGACGGTGGTGGAAGGGTTGGCGCACAGCGCAGCGTTGCGGTAACCGTCTATAAAACGTTGTACCGGTGGAAGCGCCATCCCACCGACCGCGCCAATGATGTCGCTATCGGACATCAAGGCAGCCAGTGTCCCGGCGAGATAACCCGCTTGATCTTCCGCGAAAGTCATCCCCCGCAAGTTCGGCGGTTGGTTTTCAAACATATAATCGACGAGGGCAAAAGAGGTTCCCGGATATAGCACTGCCGTCTGCGAGATCGCATCCGCCATCAGAAAACCTACACCGAAGCACAGGTCGGCGCCGCTGAGTACACATTGTTCAAAGTTGAGGAGGTAGTCGGCTTCTGAGGTTGAGGTATAGACCTGGTAGGTGATGCTCAGTTCGGTTTCTGCGCGCAGAACACCCATGAAACTCAGTTCGTTGAAGCTGTGGTCGTAGACTTCTGGACCATCCGTCACCAGGCCCACAGCGATGGCTGCGGGAGCCGCAACACCTCCTGTCTGGTCGGTGGACAGCGCCGTTCCACCTGGCATGGTGCCGACCTGTGCAACGGCGACCGATTCGGCGTGGAGTGTGGCGGCGCCCAGACCAATGAGGGCCAACGCAGCCGTAAGGCTCACACATAACCAAACGAAGCGCATTTTGTGGCTCATTTTCTTCCTCCTGTTGATGCTGTTAGTTTTGACTGGCCATACTCTGTTCCCACGCAACCCTGGCGGGTAGGAGGTGCATTACAACAATCGTGGCTTGAACTTGTATATTCCCCTTTTGCAAAGGTGGGAATGCGGACGCAGGCATAGGGCAAGTGTGTTGATGGACTTACAGAAAGGGTAGATGAGCCAAGCTTGTTCATATTGTAGCATACATTTTGTTTCCGCGCACATTTACGGAGCATAATGGTCACACAAGGTGCGTAGCTTGATTCTCTGTGGATAAAACAGTCAGAGGCGGTGCACATTGTGCACCGCCTCTGAATTGTGAATCCGAACGGGGTTTTGAGTCGTTAGCGCTTGATCGTCTGACGCGCCAGGCGCTTGTAGATGAAGCCGAAGCCGAGCATCAGCAGCCCCAGGCTCGCCAGAATACCACCGAAGTAGACGTTGTAGTTGATCCCACCGGTTTCGGGCAAGAGCGCGGGCGAGGGCCGGGCATCGACGCTGGGCACTGCTGCCAGCGCGGGTTGGCCGCCGGCCAGCCCCATCGCGAAGACCGTGTAGACGACGCCATCTTCCAGCCTCAGGCCGGGGACGCTGAGCGCCACAGTCTCGGTCCCGGCAACCCGTACTTCGAGGTTGTAGGTACCGGCATCAACGGGCAGGTAATCGCCAACGCCCTTGAAGGGGATGTTGCCGAAGAGCACCGGGCCGCCACCAGCCACCGCGATGTCAACCGCGGGCGCATCCGGCGAGGCGTGTACGAAGCGCACGTGCGCCTTGCCAGCGGCTGGCTGTGCATTGTTGTCTACCAACACCAGGGGCTCAATCGAGTCCAGCGTGTTCAGTGCGATGATGCTGTAGTCGGTGTTGTTCTGCAGATCGAGATCCGCTTCAATCACAACCGGCTCAGTCGCGCCGGCAGGGACAACCTTGAAGTTATGCATCCCCTGCGTCAGGGTGGCGTAGGGCGTAATGCCCTTGAACGGGGCGTTGCTGAACGCGATTTGCCCATCGACCCACACATCCACTGCGGGTGCATCCGGCGAAGCGTGAATTGCGCGTACACGCGGCCCACTCTGGGCGAAAGCCGGGACAGCCAACAACAGAGCAAGAACCAGAACTGCATTGACCAACATTAAGCGTTTCATTGTGTACCTCCATAGTACTGTGAATTTTGATATTTGAACGAATTGTTCGGTTAATTGTCTTTATTATATACTATGTTTATATTTTGTCAATACTTGTTCGACACCAATTTCGAAAATTGGTCATTTTGTATATGTTTTGGATAATTTGTACAAGAAAAGGCGCGGATCACAATCCGCGCCTTGCCTTTGTGTACGGAGAGAGGTGGGGGGGGCTAACGATGATACGTTCCCAATGACAATCCCTTCTCGATGAAATAGCAATACGTGTCGTAGTCCACCGTTTTGGGGATGGAGTGATCGCTGTGCAGAACGTAACCGTAGTTCTGCATCACGGTGGGGATTTTGGTCTCTAGCTCGGCATCGATGACGGCGCGGTCGTTGGTGTAGAGCGCGCGTACGTCGATGCCGCCCATAAAGGCAATGCGGTCGCCGAAGTTTTGGTACAGCTTGAGCAGGTCCATCCCGGCTTTCACCTCGATAACTTGCAGGCAGTCGATGCCGGCTTCGATCATCCCCGGCACCAGCGGCTCGACGTAGCCGCAGGAGTGCACGACCACCGGTTTGCCGTGTGCTTTGGCGTAACCAAAGCTGAGCGTGTGGGCCGGCTGCACAATCTGCCGGTACATACGCGGCGACATGAATGGGTGCTGCTTGAAACCCATATCCTCGTAGTACCAGATACCGTCGGGCCAGCCTTCCTCGGCGAAGAGGATTTCCTGCAAGTCCACGGTGAGCTGCGCGTAGGTCAGCGCCATGTCCCGCACCCAGTCGGGATCAAGCGCCATGCCTTCCAGCATGTAGACGTGACCGACGACATCTTTCATAATCTCGAAAACGTTGACGCCGGACCACATAAAGAACCGCCCCGCCTTGCGCGCCTGCTCCTTGACTTCGCGGTACGCTTCGAAATTGATGCGCCGCCGGTCCGGCGTTAGCTTGGGCTTGATATGTTCCTCCCATCCGGCGCGGTCCCTGATTGTGAAATCGACGTGCTCCGGCGTGGCGTCGTGCAGCTTATGCCGTCGCAGCAGTGCGCCGTTGCCGTCCTTCGTCAGCACCGTCTCCTCGGTCTCCTCGAGGATTTGTGGCTCGAAATCCAGGTCGGCGACGACGTTGAAAGCCCAGCAAAGCTCAATGTCGAAGCCGAAGTGATCCGCCAGATTTTCGTCAGGCCGGATGTGACCCTGTTCTGTCCACGCCTTCTGCGTATCCGACCAAAAGTGCTCGAACAACCCGATGCGATCCACGGGTTTGCGCTGTAGGATGTTGCCGATGCGTTCGATGCCTGAAAGTGTCATTGTTATGCTCCTGGTGTGCGGTGTCCGCCAGATTTTTGAACGTTCCACCGCCATGATACCCCAAACTTGGATTTTATCGAACCCGCAAGTATAATGCCCGCACATTCTGAGGCGTCTTCATGTGGGAGACTACCCTGCGAGTAGAATAATGCTTGTCCCGGATCATAATCCGGCGCAGCGGGAACGGCGGATTGTGATCCGCCTTAAGCGTTGAAGTAAGGCTATTTTCTACGGAGGTGGCGGTGGCTTACGGGTTTTGGGAACGGTTGGATGATTTAGTGGCGGGAAGTCGGGTGGTGATCGATCGCCCACAAGGGACGCCGCATCCGCGTTACCCGGAGTTCATCTATCCCCGCGATTACGGCTATCTCGAGGGTACACAATCCATCGACGGCGGCGGTGTAGATGTGTGGGTGGGCAGCTTGCCGGAGAAGCGTGTCACGGCAGTGGTCTGCAACGTGGACATAGTCAAGCGCGACACAGAACTCAAACTGCTTCTGGGCTGCACGCCGGAGGAAGCGGAGATGATCCTTCAGACGCACAACAGCCATTTTCAGTCAGCCATTTTGATTCCGCGACCGAGCGAATCTGTGAATGTGAGAATCAGTGAATAGGCGCATGCGGACGATAGCGTTTAACGATTGATAGGAGGGTGAGATATGGCGAAGAAGAGTTGGATGATGGTGATGGCGGCGTTGCTGGCAGCTTTGCTGTTGGGAGGTTCGGCGCTGCCCACAGGCGCTGTTGAGGAATTGCCCCCGCCGCACCTCGGTTATGGGATGATGGTAGCCTATCCGCCAGACAACTTAGGGCGGGTGAAAGAGGCGGGTTTCGATTGGTTCAAATATTCCGTCTATTGGAACGATATCGAGCCAGAGCGTGATGGGGTCTACGATTGGAGAACCGTAGACTGGCGTTTGGATGAGGTTTGTCCTCTTGGACTGAATTTGCTCCTGCGTGTCGAGCGCGCCTCCAATGACTGGAGGCCGATCCGAGTTTACGAAATGGCTGGTTGGCAGGCATTCTTCCAGGCGCTTGCCTCACACATTGCGCAGAGACGCGATACCTGTGCTACGCCTTACCAGGTGGCGTTCGAGATCTGGAACGAGCCGAACCTCGATTTTCAGTGGAATTACGAACCGGTCGACCCGGCGCACTACACGAAGATGGTTCAACGCGCTTACCTGGGAGCGAAGGACGGCGACCCCACCATTTCCATCGTTGCCGGGAGCCTTGCACCTACAGGTGAGGTTAGCGTTCACGCGATGGATGACGTGCTTTTTCTTGAAGCGATGTACGCTAACGGACTGTCGGGTCACTTCGATGCGATCAGTATTCACAACTATGGCTTTGGTGGCGCACCGGAGGATAAAACGTGGGGATCAGGCATCCTCAACTTCCGCCGCGCGCAAGACATCCATGACGTGATGGTAGCCCACGGTGATGGTGATAAGCCGGTATGGGGCACGGAGTTCGGCTGGCTGTTGGATGCGAGCGAGGAAGGTCACCAGGAGTGCCTCAGCTATTGGGATGACATCGGCTTCCTGTGGCAGAAGGTTTCGGCAGAACAGCAGGCTGACTATTTACGCCGCTCGTTCGAGTACGCCGATGCCAACTGGCCGTGGATGGGCGTTATGATCGTCTCCGGCCTGGATTTCAGTATGCTGCCGAAGGAGTGGTATGCTACGTGTGACCCACTGCGGTGGTTCGCCGTTCTCAAACCTGACGGTTCACCGCGTCTTTCTTACACCGCACTAAAGGAAATGGACAAGCGCCCTGTAGTCACGTCAACGATGACCGTCGCGCCGGCAGCTTTGGAGTGGTCGCTGCGCTTGCGTGATCGCGACATCGTCACCGAGACGGTGACGGTTTTGAGCAATAACTGGTTCTTCCCCTGGAGCGTCATAACGGGGACAGGCGCTGGTGCTTCCGGGCCAGCCTTGCCGTTCACCGTCACGCCCACGCTTGGTGTCGCCGGTGAATCGTTCCAGGTCACGGCGGACGCGCGCGATCTGGACATCGGAACCTACGCCGGCATCATCTCTGCCACCGCTGCGTATACTTCGATCATACCTCAGGTGATCACGATCCCCTTGAGCCTGGAGGTGTTTGGAATATGGGGGATGGACGTTCATCCCGCCAGCTTGAGCTGGATGATGGCGGTGTCGGATACGCACCCGGTCTCAGCGACCGTGGCCGTGGACAATACCGGCGATTTCGAGTTCGATTGGACGGTGACGCAGGCGAGCGAGGCGCTGACGATGACCGTCGTGCCGGCCAGTTCCACGCAGACCAGCACATTGACTTTGCTCCCCGGCACATTCCTTGTTACAGTCGATTCACGCGGATTGCCGGTGGGATTGTATACCGGCACACTCACGGTTACGGCATCGACGACGCAGGTCCCGCAAAGCCCGTTCGTGCTGCCGGTGAGCGTGCGGATTGTGGAGCGGCTGTATCACGTGTATATGCCGTTGGTGATGCGGAGGTACTAAGGTAGACGGTAGACAGTAGACGGTAAACGGGGCTAATGGGTTGACACTAACATTCCCCTATACAGCAAATCCAGGCCCTCGTGAATCAGGTCGTGTCCGCGCGGTATGGTTGTCTTTGTGGATTCCGTTTCGGCAGTGATGATCTCCAACACGCACAAGCGGAAAAAGTACATAATCAGCAAAGCGCCGGCAAATTCGGCGTTGATGTCGGGGCGGAAAATGCCCTGTGCCTGTCCCTCGCGGATCAGCTCCGTCAGCGCCAGCGCCGCTGTCGGTTGATTGGGGGAGAGGTATTCGGGCTTGGGGTGTGACATCGCATGGGCAAACATCCGCCGGGCCAGGTGGCGATAAGGCGTCAGCTCCTCCTGGAGCGTTTGGAACAGCAGCCGGATGCGCTCATCGGCCGGGGCTTCCGGCGCGGGCGGGGCGGCGAGCAGCGATTGGATGCGGCTGTAGAGCATTTCGCCGAGCAGGTTTTCCTTGCTCTCGAAGTAGTTGAAGAACGTCCCTTTGGCGACATCCGCTGCGGCAGCGATCTCCTCAACGGTGACGGCATCGAAGCCTGTGCTGCGAAAAAGGCGCTCGGCCTCTTCCAACAGGCGGCGATGCGTGCGCTCCTTGCGCTGTTCCCAACGGGATGCGGTATGGTTTGGTTTGTCCGTCATTGTTGACCCTGGTCATAGTTGACTCCGGTCATTATACCATGAAATGTTTTATTTTCTTGCCCGCTGCTCGGCAAGTTGGCGTTGGATTTCGGCGTACTTTGCGCGGGTGATGGGGTAGAAGTAGGCGACGACGATGGAGATGCCCAAAATCACGGCAGGGACCACCGAGACGAAGATGCGCAGCGCCGTCAGCGCCGAAGACGGTTGCGCCGGGAAAGGATCGGCATCGGTGGGCTGCACGTACCGCGCCCAACTCAACACGATGGGCAGTAGCGCCAGCACCACCATACGCGCCAGTTTGTCGATGAAGACCGAAATGCCGGAGTACGCGCCCTCCTGCCGCTGCCCGCTCATCAGCTCGTCCACTTCCATCACATCGGGGCTGATGGCGTTCGGCAGCACGTGTGCCGAGGCAACCCCCAAGCCTGCCAGTGCCGCGATGATATAGATCGGGACTTTCGCGCCTTGCGGAACCGGCAGCAGCGCGAGCATCACTAATATCCAGGTCGCCGTAGCTACAATGTAGGCATGTTTCTTTTCCATCCGCTTTGCCAGCCAGTTCACCACCGGCAAGAAGAGCAATGCCATCGCCAGGATAACGGCTTGCACGATGGAGGTTTCGTCTTCGGTCATCCTGCCCCAATAAATAAGGTAGTAAGCGAATACGGCTTGCACAATGGCGACCGGCATCCAACTGAGAATACGCAGCGCAAGCGCGTAGCGAAACACCCGGTTGCGCGCCACAAAACCGACCGCCTTGCGCAGTGGCAGCGGCTTCGCGATTTGGAATTCGGCGCGTTCGCGTGTCCCGAAGAACGTGAGCAGCAACGGTGGAATGAACGCGAGGCCACTGACCACGCCGATTGTCTGGTACGCCTGCGCAGAACGTGGAGGAAACATGGGGAAGACGACTAGGCCAATCAAGAGCGGCGCAGCCAATCCCGCGCCAATCGAGACCGCCATGCGATACGTCACCAGCGAGGTGCGCTCGTCGTGATCCAGGCTGAGTTCTGGCATCAGCGCATTGTAAGGGCAACCGATGGCGGTCGCTGCTCCTTCGTAGAGGATGTAGGCGAGGGTGTAATAGGCGAACAGAAGCGACTGGTTCTGTGTCGGAGGAATGACCCACAACAGCGCGAAGAACACGCCAAAGGGAACCGCGCCTAACAACAGATAAGGCCGTCTTCTACCCCAACGGGTGCGCGTGCGGTCGGAGAGGAAGCCAAACAGCGGGTCGTTCACCGCATCCCAGAACGTGACGATCAGCCAAAAAAGCCCCACCAGCTTCAAATCCAGGCGCACGATATCGGTGAGAAAAATGCTGTACCAGAAAGGGATAATCGTTCCAGGCCCTACAGAGCTGCCAATATCCCCGATGCCATAAGCGGCCTTTTGCCAGAACGTGAGTTTTTCGGTAGTATCTGTTGTAGCCATAACGTCATTTCCTTCTATTGAAGATTTGCTGATTCGTTGATTGGCTGATTCGAGCGTTTGTTTCGTACACCATATTGGATGTATTGTATCGTATTTCTATGTAGATGATAGCAGAAATGTGCGCCATTGTGCAAATAGTCGATGGGACAGACTTTACACAGAGTGTTCTAAAAACGGCTGTGCGAAGCGTTGCTCGTACACGCCATTTTCCTTCAATTGATTATTCCAATACATCGAGAGCGCCGGCACCTTGACCAGCAGCTTGAACAGCGGAATCAGGTAGGCGGGATAGTGTTCCGGTTTCGCCAGCTTTTGCACGACGTCCGGTGCGAACTGCCCGGTGGTTTTCAGGCTTTCGCCGAGCGCGATCAATTGATCGAACAACTTGCGATTCATCTTGTCCGTCATCAGACGGATACCCTCGCCGCCGCCTTTGATGAGCGCGCCGAGGTACGGGCTGCCGAGCCGGTCTGCCAGTTTCGCCAGGTAGCGTTCGATGTGGCGCATGTGCGTGGCTTCCGGGAAGCCCGACTGCATCACAAAACCGAGCGCCGGATTATGGCTCCGCCCACGCAGTGGCTCCAAAGCCTCGATGAACGTCTTGACGATGCCCGGCATCGCGTCGGTGTACAACGGGAATCCGATTAACACCGCTTCGGCGGCAGCGAAGGCGTCTCGGTAGTGAGCCAGGTCGTTCTGCCGCACCAGGTGAAATGTATCGGTGACGGTTCCCCCGGCGGCGGTGAATCCTTTGGCGATCTGCGCCAGCATCACCGGTGTGTTGCCCTTCGCGCCGCGCGGCGAGCCGTTGAAGATGGTGAGCTGTGCGGGCGGCGCGATGCGCACGCCGGGAAGCGGCAGCAGATTACGGTCGAAAGGGACACCGTTCGCGTTCTGCGTGACAATGGCGCGCGCAACCGCATCCGCCGGCTCTTCCGTCGTCAACGCGAACTCCAGACGGCTCTTCATATTCAGCGCGGTGCGGCTGAGGATGTCGCTCACGATGCGCAGGTCCTCGGCGTCCGTGTCGGCCTCTCTCTCTAGCAGCAGCCCGACGCGCGGGTAATGGTCGTAGCGCGGGCGGTGGTGCGCCTCGCCGTGATCCACCACAAAGTACGGGTGAATCAGCGGGATGGACTTGTCCATCATCTTCTTCAACGTCGCGTCGGGGAAGCCCATCCGCAGCGGTGCGGCCCACAGCAGAAAATCGCTGTTGATGACCGCCCGGCACACGTCGTGCGAGGCATCCTTGACGACACACTCTCCCGGCGTCTTTACCCAACAGCCGAAGCAGCCGGTGCAGAACTTGATGTCCAGATCGCGTAGGGTGAACACTGTGACTGTGTGCTGTTCTGCCGTCAAAGCTGCCGTGAGCCGGGTCACATATTCATCGAATCCCTGGTTCTGAGGATTGCCGTTGCCATTCATTATGGTGATTTTCATGTTGCTCATTTTCCTTTGCTAAACGAATAATGGATCACGTCCTTGGGGCATACATCGACACACGTCCCACATAGCACGCACTCGCTGTGCTCCATCGCGCCTTTCTGCACCAACCCGTTGACATCCAGGCTCATCGGGCAGTTCTGGGTGCATTTCTTGCAGTTGATGCACTTCTCGTTCTCGGCCCGCAGTCGCAGTGCGGGCCAATTGCCCAGGTTGCGCAGCTTGCGGCTCAGAATCATAAACGGGGCCATCCAGCAGATCGTGTGACAGCCCGCCCGCCGCCCGACAAAAACCGACAATGCCAGAAACGTTCCCACGACGATGTAGTACATAATGTACTTGAAGGGTTCATCCACCGAAATGCCGCTCTCGGTAAGGTGGAAAAAGTCCACTTTCTGGTAGCCGCCGGCCCGCACGACCATCATCACGATGATCGCCAGCCAAGGGAACCAGATCAGCCATTTGATCCAATCCACCTTGCCGCGCACCGGTTTGTTGTTGATGGCGAAGCTCACCTCGCCCAACCCCGCCGCCGGGCAAGCCCACCCGCACCACAACCGTCCCACAAAAAGTGCGCTGAGGAATTGCAGGCCGAACACGATCAAACTGCCGTTGACAATCCCCTGAGACGCTCCATCAATGATGACGTAGGGCGAGAGATAGTTCATGATCACCGGAAAGAGTAAGAGCGAGACAATGATCAACGCTTTACGAATTCTTTGCCGTAACGCAAGCTGCGACATCTCAACCCTCCTTAACGAATCAGCGAATCACGAATCACGAATTACTAATTCGCTGTCCCCCCCCCCCGTCTACCGTCTACTGTTTACCGTCTACCTTCCCGGCATTTCCCCATTTTTGATGCGCCGGATCACATCTTCGAGCCACTCCAGGTTGGCCTGCGCCGATTTGAAGCCGGCTTCCAACGTCAACATCCAGCAGAAGAACTCGCGGGGTGATTCCATGTAGTCACGATACGCCTCCACTTGCTGCGGTATTTGTTCGTAGATGTTCAGCACGCTGCGGATACGTTCGGCGGTGCGCTCGAACATCGTCACGATTTCGTCATCCGACAACTGCCCGGCGAAGAACACCTGGATCAGATCGGCGTTGCGCGGGATGTGGGGACGCAGCGGTGTGAGCAGCCATTGATGCAGCGCCGCGCGCCCGGCCTCGGTGATGTGATACACCTTGCGGTCGGGGCGGTCGCTCTGCTCGACGACTTCCATTTCTGCCCAGCTACGCTCGGTGAGGCGGGTCAGCGTCCGGTAGATCTGGCTCTGGTCCGCCGGCCAAAAATGCTGCACGGACGTATCGAAGATTTTCTTCAGATCGTAGCCGCTGAGCGGTTTGTAGTTCAAGAAGCCTAAAATTGCATATTCAAGAGCCATCGTTGTTTCCTTATATAAGCTTTATCTATTATATGACTGATACTATATAGGACTAATCATATAATATTCCTATCTCGAAATTTGTCAAGCAGTTTGGCGATATGCGTGATTGTTCAGACTGCAAGAAGCAGCGTATAATAAGGGTGGGGAAAGTAGATCGAACCAGTGTCCGTAAATTTTGCGATACAGTCTCAGGTGGTATGGGGAGCCGGACACTTTCGATGAGAGGGTTATGAAGTGCACTTACACGATTACTGGGTTATTGTGAGACGTTGGTGGTGGCTGGTGGTCGCCTGTGCCGTGGTAGCTGCCGGGTTGAGCTACGCCGGTACCCTGGGGATGCCACGTATTTATCAGGCCACGACGACGGTGATGGTGGGCCAGGCATTGCAACAGGCCAACCCGACCTGGGGCGATCTCTATATCAGCCAGCAGTTGGCGCAGACCTACGCGCAAATGGCGAAACGCCAACCCATCCTCAACGGCGCGGCTGAGGCGCTGGGACTCGAATACACGCTGGCGCCCGACGCCGTCTCCACGCGCTTGCTGCCAGATACACAATTGCTGGAGATCAGTGTGCGCGATGCGATCCCCGAACGGGCGAAGGCGCTCGCCGACGAAATCGCCAATCAGTTGATCCTGCAAAGCCCCACGGAACGTGACGAGCCCGAACGCCAGGCCTTTATGCGCCAGCGGCTGGCAGGATTGGAAGCCAGTATCCAGCAAACTGAAAAAAGCATAGCCGAAGAGCAGGCCAGGCTTGAAGCGGCGAACAGCGCCCGCGCTATCCAGCAGTATCAGGCCAACATTGCTGCCCTCGAGCAAAGGCTGTCCGCTGATGAGGCCACCTATGCTTCGCTCTTGGCATCGGCGCAGGGTGGCACTAACTACATCACCATCGTTGAATCCGCGGCTGTGCCTTACCGGCCTGTCAGTCCTGACGTGCTCAAGACGCTCCTGATCGCAGTGGCCATCGGATTGGGGCTGGCGATAGGTGTCGTCGTACTTATTGAATCGCTCGACGATACCATCAAATCGCCGGACGAGACTGCCCGGATCACCCAACTCCCTGTGCTAGGCGCCATTGCCCGCTTCGAAGGCGAAGGTTACGCGGAAAAACTTATTGTTAGCCAACGGCCTTTCTCTCCTGTTGCTGAGGCCTATCGCGCGCTGCGCACCAATATCCGGTTCTCCTTTGTCGATCAACCGATGCGCACCTTAATGGTTGCCAGTCCCGCGCCCTCAGACGGCAAAAGCGTGACGCTGGCAAATCTCGCCATCGCCATGGCTCAGGCGGGATTGCGGGTCATCGTCGTCGACACAGACCTGCGGCGTCCTGTGCTCCACAAGTTCTTCGATGTCTCCAATGCAGAGGGATTGAGTGGCCTTCTCATAGCATCACAGCTTGACGTTGCACCTTATCTTCAGGCCACCGGGGTGGAAAACCTGCGATTTTTATCTTCTGGGCGTCTGCTGCCCAACCCTGCCGAAGCGCTTGGCTCAGAACGGATGCGCCAGGTGATCGAGGCGCTTTTGGCCGAAGCCGATCTTGTGCTTTTCGATAGCTCGCCGATTTTGGCCGTGACCGATGCTGTAGTTCTCGCAACGCAGATGAAGCAGGGGGGCGTTCTCCTGGTCACCAATGCGGGAGGCACTCGGCGGGGGATGGCCACGCGAGCTGTCCAGGAACTCCAGCGCGTCAATGCCCGTCTACTGGGTGTGATCGTCAATCGGCTTGACCTACGCAAAGGCGGAGCATACTATCATCACTATTATCGAGCTTACACTGACCGTGATGAAGAAGAACAGAAGCGCTCGCTGCGTCTACCAGGACTGCCGCGGTTATTGCCTGAGGCCTGGCGAGGCCGCATTGGAGCGGCTCTGGAAGCGGCGGGCGCTGTCTTGGGGAGACCGGCCACAGCCGGGACGCGACGCCGGGGCTTGCCGGTGCTGACCGGCGCGATTGTGCTCTTGTTGCTACTCGCGGGCGGGTTGATGTTGCTGATCCGCGCCAGCCAGCAATCGCAAGCCGCGCTATCCGTTGCGCCGTACACCGCCCCGCCGCCGAGCGCGACTGCGACAGCCACGTCCATGCCGACGCCTCTGCCTAGTCCGACCTTGATGCCTGGCGGGTCTTATTACATCGTCAAGGAAGGGGACACGCTGGCCAACATCGCGTCGCTGCACGATGTCACGATCAATACCTTGCGCGAGATCAACATGCTGGCATCGGGTACCATCATTATCGGACAATTGCTGGTCATTCCGCCTGCGCCAACGCCGACAGCTACCCCTACGTATACCCCCGCGCCTACCCGCACGCCAACAGCGACGACCACGCCTACTCCCACCCGTACTCCGACGCCTACCATGACGCCAACATTCACCCCCACCGCGACTCGTACCCGTATTCCGCGGACCCGCACGCCGACGCCTACACCCACGTTTACCCCTGAACCTACGGAGACTGCGACCGAAACGCCACCTGCGGACGTGCCGCCGGGGCCAATCGGCCCACCGCCTACCAATCCGCCGCCGGTATTGCCTACCAACCCGCCGCCACCGTTGCCTACCAACCCGCCCCCGCGCCCGTAACCGTGTGGAGCGTGCAGGATGAGGAGATTCAATGCAAGTTATTCTATGTACACAAGCGCCAGGTGTTTTCTCTGCGACTATACGCCTGTATGTGCGCTAGACTTTCAACAATATTGTCGGGAGGCACGCTAATGTTACGAACCTATCGTTTGCGATTTGTCTTGCTCCTTATCCTATTGGCGCCGCTGTTGGCCACGCCGGTATGGGGCGCTCCAGGGCCATTTGGCAAGAGCAACCCGGAAGATGGCGATACCGCGCTACCCCTGTTGCTTACCCTTTCGTGGGAAGATAGCGTGGGCGCAGTCCGCTACGAGTACTGCTACGATATGATCGACGACGATGCATGTGAAGATGATGGGTGGATCACCCCTGATACAGTAGTGCTGCCGCTGGACGATCTAACCTACAATACCACCTATTACTGGCAGGTGCGGGCTATTGATAGTGATGAGGGGATAACCTATGCCGATGGCGGCGACTGGTGGTCGTTCACGACTCAAAACCCGGCGTTGGCGGTGGACAAGGCGCTGACAGCGCAGAGCACGACGACGATTGCGCTGGGCACGGTGCTGACCTACACGATCACGGCGACCAACACGGGTGACGTCACGCTCTCCAACGTGGTGGTCAGTGACACGTTAATCACACCCGTCACAGAGCATTGTGGCGTCATGACGCTGGGTGCGACTTGTGCGCTTACCGGCTCCTATATCGTGCAGGAATCGGACTTTATGGCAGGCGAGATCGTCAACACGGCAACGGCCACTGCCAATGCTCCAAATGGCGATCCGCTAGACCCGGTGACCGACACGGTCACTACATGGCTCGTTGCAGCGCCGCCGGTGGCTAACCCAGATCAGTCGTCGGGCAATCCAATCGGCCAGGCAGTCACGGTGGATGTGCTGGTCAATGACATCCAGGGCGATCTCCCAATCGATCCCACTTCAGTGGCGATCGTCAACCCACCTCCAGGCAGCACGATGCTTCTGGATAAGTTTCTGGAGGTTCCAGGCGAAGGTTATTGGGTGGTGAATCCGACGACCGGTGCGATCACCTTTACACCGGAAGCGGGATTCACCGGAAACCCAACGCCGATCACTTACACGGTAGACGATATCCGGGGCAACACCTCCAACGCAGCTATGGTCACGGTGACTTACACCGAACCGCCGATAGCGAACGACGACGCATCGCTGGGGAACGCAGTAGGCAGTGCAGTGACCGTGGATGTACTGGAGAACGATGAAGCAGCGGAGGATCGGATGCTGGTTCCGGCCTCGGTGGTGATCGTGGGTGCGCCGAGCGACGGCAAGGAACTGGTGGTGGCTGGGGAAGGTGTGTGGACGGTTGATCTGGTCAGCGGCGTGATCACGTTCACGCCGGAAGTAGGGTTCGAAGGCAATCCGGTGGCGATTCAGTACACGGTGGAGGACGACCAGGGCAACGTGTCGAATGTAGCTACAGTGGTGGTCACTTATACCGCTAACCCATTGGCCAGGGACGACACATCGCTGGGCAACGCAGTGGGCAGCACGGTGACGGTGGCGGTGCTGGAAAACGATATAGCCGCTCCGGATCGGGATCTGGATCGGACTTCGGTGGTGATCGTAGGCGCGCCGGATGATGGCAAAGAACTGGTGGTGGCGGGTGAGGGGGCGTGGACGGTGGATGCGATTACTGGCACGATTACCTTTACACCGGGAGAGGGCCTGGTGGACAATCCAACGCCGATCTCGTACACGGTGGCCGACGATCAGGGGAACGTATCGAACGCAGCCACGGTGACCGTGACCTACACTATCCCACCGATAGCGAACGATGACGTATCGTTGGGTAATGCAGTAGGCAACGCGGTGATGGTCGATGTGCTGGCCAACGACGAGATGACGGACCGGCCACTTGATCCGGCGTCAGTGAGGATTGTGGGCACGGAGAATCCGGGCGGGAGCCTGGTGGTGCCAGGACAGGGCGCCTGGTCGGTGTACACCGTCACGGGCGCGATCACGTTCACGCCGGAGGCAGGCCTCGAAGGCAACCCGGTACCGATCGCCTACAGGGTAGCCGACAATCAGGGGAATATATCGAATGCCGCCACGGTGACTGTGACCTACGCCGAGATAGACGACCGATCCTTTGTTTACTTGCCGCTCGTGCTGAATTACTGGCCACCCATCCCTGCTGTACCCGTACTGGATGCTATCGACAACTCCAACGGCGACGACGAATATATCGTTAGTTGGAGTAGTGCCAAATTGGCTACATTCTACATCTTGCAAGAATCCCCAGATAGCAGCTTCACCGATGCTGTCCAGGTCTATTCGGATACAAACACCAGCACATTGCTCAGTGGCAAAGGCCCTACGCGCTACTACTATCGTGTCTTGGCTCGCAACAATTACGGCGACAGTGGCTGGTCGAATGTGCGCTCGGTGGACGTGTTGTGGGAAAAAGAACCCAATGACAATGCTTTGACCCAGGCAAATGGCCCACTCATCTCCGGGCTGACCTACTATGGTCGCTTCCCGAGTGGAGCGGACCAACAGGACTATTTTTTCATCCAGCTTCAGAGCGCGCAGCGTGTGGAACTCTGGCTCAGAAATATTCCGGCGGGACAGGATTACGACCTCACGTTGCGCGACACGACTTTGGGGGTGGTAGGGCACTCCGGTGAACTGGGCAACGCTAACGAGTACATCCGCACCGGGACGTTGCCTGCCGGCTGGTATTATATCCAGGTCTACAACCGCAGCGGCGGCGGCAGCACACAGGCGTATCACTTACGGGTGGTTTATCCTGCGACAGCATTGACCGCTGCTGAGGCTAATGCGCCACCCACGCCCGCGTTGCGGCTTTCCAATTCCCCGCCAGTGCCGTAAACTCTCAGATGCAACGCGCTTTCTGAAAGCGTGTTGCATCTGAAGATTATCCCCTACGTTGGTAACTTGCGTTCTATCCGGCGCATCACATCCTGCGCGAAAGCCTCAATCGACTGCTCGAACGGGTGACGGACCACAAGCAATGCATTGCTGCCATGATTTCGCTCATCTTGATCTTGTCGAATAGCTTCTATCACCCATGGTGCGCCGCTTGCGTCGGTGATAATCAGCCCTTGTTGTGCGACGACTTGATGTAATAGGCGATGCACCCGTGGGTCCGCCTCTAGGCTGGCGAGATGGCGTTCTCCGCCGGGTAGGACCACCAGGTTGATCGCTTGTATATTTATGGCACGTTCCAGGTCGGCTAAAGTGAGGTCGGGCATAATCGGAACGCCGTGCACACCATTGATCATTCCATTGGTCAAGCCTACATTTTTGGTGCAAAGATCGGCCGCCCGCAGGGCACAGAGCATACCGATGGCTTCAGTTTCCACAAAACCATCGGCGATCATCACCAGGCTATATTTTTGTGTGGACCCTTTGCTGTTCAACCCAACTCTCCTTATTTCGTGGAACCTACCACAACTTATTGTCGCCTGAAGTCGTCGTTGTTGAACATGAAGTGTTGGTAGTCATAAAAGCCTTTACATTACGCTCGCGGTGATAATGGAAGCCGCACGGTAAAGACTGTCCCCGCATCTTCCCTGGACTGAAAATCCACTGTGCCGTGAAGATACCGTTCGGTGAGTAACTTCGAGCTGTACGTACCAAGTCCCCGGCCTGCTCCCTTGGTGGAGAAGGCGCGATGAAACATCCGAGCTTGTATTCCGGTTGGAATGACGGCCCTATTGTGCACTTGAAACTGGATCATCCCGTCAACACACGCGCCATACAAAGTCACCATTTCTCCAGCCTGCGAGGCTTCGAGCGCGTTCTTCAGCAAGTTTCCCACGATACGCGCCAACAGCAGGGGATCGCTCTCCACGATGAGCGTCTCGGTCGCCGGTTTTATGTGGATGGACTTGCCGTAGGCGACTTTGTGAGTGGCATACATATTTGCCAACTCCTGCAAGAACGCGCGGATCTCAATAACCTCGTAACGCGGTTGGAGATCACCATTTTCTGCGGTTAGCAGTGTTTCCAGCATATCAAGATCGTGTACTAACCAACGGAGGGCAGTTAGTGACATCCGCTGCAATTGCCCCGCCGTTTCGGCGTCCTTTTCTGTGGGGAACAGTTCGACTGCACTGCGAATGATGCTGACGGTGTTGGCAATGTCATGGAAAAGCGCGTATGCTAACATATCGCGTTGTTTCCCACGGTCCATATTCAGCAGACTGAAGATCAGGAACGATTCATCATTGCAGGTGAACGGTGTGACCCGTACCTGCAGATCCAACGCTTTGCCGTCGGAGCAGTGCAGATGGCAGTCCTCCACGTTTGCCCATCCCTGGTTTGCCCGCCACAACGCCCGCGTCACGCCGCAGGTTTGGCAAGCGGGAAGCGTGCTACGATCGTCGCAACGGTCTGTTGCGTGAGTGCAGTTAAGCAACTCGCCGGGTTGTTGCCCGATAATGTGCGTAAGGTCTGATAAATGGAAATGCTCCAAGACCGGCGCGTTGGCAAAAACGATCTGGCACTCCATGTTCAGAATCAAGACCATTGTGGGCATGGCGTGCAGCAATTCCACAACCGCTGGCGTTGTCGCCAGTAAGGTAAACTGGCGGTTGACTCGGCTCTGCGGTTCACGTTCGGCTGCGGGCAATGGATGCTGTGATGTTTTCTGTTTCATCGTTCCTCGCTTCATCTTTATCATACAATAGAATAATTAGTTCAAACTGTGGAAAATCTTGGGGATTTAGTGCATCGCTGGTCAAATCTGATCATTTTCGGAGTGCAATCTGATATACCTGTATATTTTCGTATAAACCTGTCGACGTTTTGCCAAGTAGCTAATTCACTAAAAAATGCTATGATTGCACATGTGTTAGATTACGGTATAGTTAGGTGAGGTGACAACGATGGATGGCCTTGAACGGGATATGATGCCTTCTGAGTTTGCTAAGCAGATCCACCAGGCGCTGAAGTCCTGGCACGCTCTGCATGGCGAGGAGCGCCTGGATACCTTGCTCCTGTCCCGGCAGGTGCGGGCTGCACGCGATTCAGCCTCTCCGCGTTTGGTCAGCAACCAGGTTCTTATCACGGGATTAGATGATCTTAAACAGGTTGATCCGGCAGCCTTCGAGTTACTGCAACGGCGTTTCTTGAACAAAGAGACTGCCCGCGAGATCGCCTATCGTTTCAACATGAGCGAGGAGGTGATCTACCAGCAACAGCGCACGGCGATTGCAGGATTGGCACGCTTGATTTGGCAGAAGGAAATGGAATTGCGCAAACGTCAGGCGCAACGGCTCGTGCGGCGTCTTGAACCTCCGACGTATACGCGACTCTTCGGTGTGGCCGAGATCCTGGCGAACATGCGCGGCCGGTTGGAAAGCGCTACCCCACCGTGGATCCTCTCATTGGAGGGCATGGGTGGCGTGGGTAAAACGGCGCTTGCCGATTTGCTGGCGCGCGATCTGGCAGAGAGGATTTGTTTTCAAGAGATGGCCTGGATCAGCGTGCGACAAAGGCTTTTCCGCATGTCCGGCGCTGTTGAAACCACCCCCACATTGTCGACGCTCTCTTTGCCGGAGTTGGTTGAACGTCTCATTGACCAGTTCGACCTGCATCATCTAAAGCGCCAATCCGATGCCGAAAAGCTCTTGGGCGTAAAAACATTCCTTAAGACACAACCATGTCTCGTCATCGTGGATAACATCGAGAGTTTGGCAGACTATCGCACGCTGGTAGCAGAGTTGCGTGATCTCAGCAATCCGAGCAAATTTTTGATCACCACACGCTATTCGGTGCGCGGCGAAAGCGGCGTCTATATCTTACCGCTGGAGGGCCTCTCCTGTCCAGATACCGTGCAGCTCATTCGTTATGAAGCCGAGACGCAGGGATTGCCCGAATTAGCCAGCGCCCCTGAACATGTGTTGGAGCCTATTTATGCTTTAACACGCGGCAACCCCCTGGCGACGAAACTGGTCATTGGACAAGTCCATACCTTCGCCTTGTCGGCAGTGCTGGAACGTTTACGCTCGGTTGCGGATCAGCCGGCCTCCGCGCTTCTGGATTTCCTGTATGCCGATGCATGGTCTATTCTGGATCAAAAACAACGCCAGGTCTTACAAGCGATGTTGTTGACCCCCGATGGCGGGGGGCACATTGAGCAAATTTCCGCTGCATCCAGCTTGGATATGGGCGAAACTGCGAGTTGTTTGCATCGGTTGGTCATATTGTCGTTGGTCAACGTCATCGGCGGGCTTAACGAGCGCCGGTATATGCTACACCAGTTGACGCGCACTTTTGTCGCACAGCATCTTCACGTCGAGCTTTAGTTTGGAAACCATTATCATCGCCAACGCCCAATACTGGTTGAACTATCTGCGCCGCATGGCTCCGGACAGTATGCTCTCCAACGCAGACCTGGAAGGAGCTGCGAGAGCCTTGGATGCGGCTGCCGCAACACCGGCAGCCTGGCCCTTGATCCGTCCCTTGACAACTGCACTCCACCCGTACATGAAGCGCTGTGGCCCGTGGACGGGATGGGATGTGTTTCTGCACTATTTGCTGTATCACGCCCAACACCACGCCGACCAGGACGCGCAACTGGCCTTTTTGACCCGGTTGGGAGATATCCAACAGCAATACGGCAATCATCGAGCCGCTGTCGAGGCTTACCGGCAAGCCTGGCGTTTGTGTCGCCGGAGCGGCGATCGATTTCTGCAAGCGATCACGTTCTCCAACCTGGGTGATCTCTATCGTCTGCAAGGTGACTTGTGGCGCGCCGAGGTGCTTTGTCGTAATGCGCGCGACCTGTTCGTTGTGCTCGGTGACCTTGCCCGCCTGGCCTATACCGAGAATCATTTGGGGCTAATCAACCTTTCTCAGCGCCACTGGGACGCAGCCCTTCTCCATTTCCAGCACGCCGAGCGGTTCTTTGTACAAGTCGAAGATGAGAATGGTCTGGCGCTGTTATGGCAGAACTTGAGTGTACTCCACAATTATCTCCATCAGCCCGCAGAGGCCCTGAATTATCTGTCACAAGCCCTGCACTACTATGAAAAGACAGTGGATGACTATAACGTAGCCAAGACGCATCTTAACATTGGCAATACTTGTCTGACCCACGGTGACTTTGAGCGCGCTGAACACGCTTCCCTTCAGGCAGAAGCAGCATTCACACACCTACAGGATCACCCAAATTTAGCCCGAGTACGCCATAACTTGGGGATGATATACACGTCTGTCGAAAAGTGGGAAGAAGCCGAACGCTGTTTCCTCTGGGCCGTGGAACACTGGCAGGATCGACAGGACATCTGGAACCTGGCTAACACAATGGGTGAATTGGCCGGCATGTACATCGCCTGGGGAAAGCCGCAGAAAGCGCAGCATTATCTCGACGCCGTTGCACACCACATCGAACATCGCACCAATCCATCCTACCAGGGGTTGCAGCGTGAATTGGCCGAGCGCCGCGAAAGGTTAGCGACGCTGCGCACCGGCTGATCCGCTCCTCACTCACATATCAAATCGTTCTTATGCCACCTGCGGCGAGCCTTGGCGGATGCGTGCGACGACAGCCTCCTCCGGCTCGCCCCACAAGCCCTCAATCCACCACGTCACGCCGGCTTCTTGCCAGGGCGACAGTTGGTCGTGTTGGCGGACGCGATCCACACCGCCGGTTTTGCCTTGCATCACGATGTCGAACGGGGTGGTCAGTGTGCGGTTAGCCTGGACGAAGGCGGCCATCGCACGCACGTCATCGGGTGTCACGTCGGCGGGTTGTCCGTCCGGGCCGCGTTTCTCCGGCAGCAGACCGTCGCATTTGAGGACGCGCTGCATGGATTTCTTATGCGGCCAGATCAGAGGTATCCACAGCGGGATGCGCGGTTGCTGGATCGGTTTGGACGGGTAGTGCATCACGTCCATCGTGGTGAGTTTGAGGTGATAGTGTTTGCCGTCATAGTCGAATTGTTTGCGTTGATAGAGCAGGGTGAGGATGTCAATCGTCTCATCGAGCATTTCGGCGCGCGCCTTACCGTTCGTCACCTCATCGGGGAAAGCGTGCCAGCCCATCCACACAGCACCGGTGCCCAATCCCAAAATCAGGCGGCCATCCGAAAGTCGATCCAACGCGAGGGACTCACTCGCGATCTTCCACGGGCGGCGCAGCGGAACCGGAATGACCATCGTGCCCAAACGTATCCGGTGCGTGGTCATCGCGGCTGCTGCCAACGCGATCATCGGGTCTTCGCACCAGATTGCGTCACCCAAGAAAAAGCCATCCCACCCGGCTTCTTCCGCCAGTTGCGCCAACTCGGCCACCTTGCGAGCTTCATTATAGGGTGAGGCCAACCCAAATTTCATCGTCATCGTTTGCTCCTTTCCGCTCTTTTGTGAATGGATACGGCCCTACTTGCTGAATATGGTCGTACATGTCCATATTGTAGATCACATTCTTGATATTGAACACTGTTCAGCGCGTGTCTTGATAGAACCGCGTGCTGCGTACTGGTTATACCATAGCTGATGACGATGCTAGGCAAGCCTAAGCGTGTGTTGACAGTGGCTCGGAATGGATGAAAATGACGATCGGATAGGTTCTGAGCGAAAAAAGGAGGTCGAGATGTACCAAACACAGATGTACGAAGGGATGTTAGCAGAGACGGTTACCATAAGCGGGGATGGCAACACGTTGATCAATGCGTACCTTGCCCGTCCGTTAGGGGCCGGTCCCTTCCCGGCAGTGATCTTGCTCCACCACATGCCCGGGTGGGATGAATGGTACCGGGAAGCCACCCGCAGATTCGCACATCACGGGTATGTCGCACTGTCTCCCAATCTCTACTTCAGGGTTGGGCACGGCGCGCCGGAGGATGTCGCCGTCAAAGTCCGCGCGGATGGCGGGATTTCCGACGATGGGGTGGTGGGGGACGTCGCGGGCGCGCTGGCCTACCTGCGTTCTCTCCCCTACGTGAGCGGCAAGATAGGGCTGTTTGGCACCTGCTCGGGTGGCCGCCATGCGTATCTGGCGGCTTGCCGGCTCCCGACGGTGAATGCGATTGTGGATTGCTGGGGCGGCAGGGTGGTGATGGCCGAGAAAGACTTGAATCCCAAAACCCCGGTCGCGCCGATTGACTATACTGCGAACCTTGCTTGCCCACTCCTGGGCCTCTTTGGGAACGACGACACCAGCCCAAGCCCCGAGCAGGTTGACCTACACGAACAGGCGTTGATCGCCCACGGCAAGACCTACGAGTTTTACCGGTATCCAGGCGCAGGCCACGGCTTCTTTTACTATCACCGCCCCAATTACCGGCAAGAACAAGCCGTGGATGGCTGGGAAAAGATATGGCAATTCCTGGCGAAACATCTGTAAAGGAGCGCGAGAAATGTGTACGATGATTGCCAAGAAAATACCTGTTGCGGGCAGCGGTAAAGGCAGCGGCGGATGGTTCTCAGTCAATCAAGCGAACGTCTCCTACGACCACCCGTTTCACATCCCGCACGAACACGCCTTGAACCTTGATTTCGTCAACGAGAGCCTGGGCCTGGATGCCCGCGTCGCTGTCGAATTGAGCGCTGACGATGCACGGCAATTGGTGCAGACGATCCTGGCGGTGCTCGAAGAGGCCGAAGCCGGCGGGCATCTGGAATGACGAGGCGTGGGTAATCCACACGTCAAATACGCCATAGTTGAGCAACGCCCAGGTTCTTAGCGTCGCCAACGCGGACACTGCTTGTACGCGATAGGCGCATTGGTCAAGTTGCGCAATCCAGAACCATCCAGGTTGACAACGAAGACATCCGTAGCGCCTACACTACCGGTCGCTTGCAGGTAGTAGAGCATTGAGCTATCAGGGGACAATTGCGCCGGCCACGTATTATCGACGTATGCAGTCAATTGCTTGTAACCATCCGTTCCGGCTTGAATAATGTTGACAATGTTGTCAACACCAAAGATCACATACTGACTATTGGGTGTCCATTGGATGCCAATGGTGCGATTGAGGTAACCCTGATAGTAAGCCCATTGCGAAGTTTCATCAGCCGTGCTAATCGATAGGGTGTGAGCATAATCATCGACCTGGTTCGTAATCACCTTGTATCGACCATCCGGAGAGGTGCAAACGTCGGTACGGGCTGTGATGCCGCATTTGTTCACACCGTACAAATTTATGGTGATCCCTGTCAAAGTGGATGCTGTCGCGCCGCCGGCGCAGGTCGAATTGTTTTTATCGGTCTGGCCGATCTCCTGCATAGTGCTCCAATTCGGATCGGTGGAGTAGAGATAGTACGTGTCCCCGGTTTGCACGGTGAAGATGATGCGGCCGACCTCACCAGCAGGCGCCGGCGCAGCGGTAGGCGCGACCGTAACTCCGGGCGCGGTGGTGGCTGGCGGCGTTACCACGGCGGCTTCATTGCTGCGCCAGGCCGAAATGTCATCGATGTAGATCTGCCCCGTGAGAGACCCCCGGTCAGGACGATCCAGAACCAGCGCATAAAACTGCACCGGGTAGTCAACCACGCCGTTGTCAGGGCCGGAGACGTGGCCGTCCGGCCAGGTTTTACCGGCGACCAGACTGCCGCTCACCTGTTTCCAACCAGCCGTGCCGACGCGCCCCAGATGCACCGACCAGATCTCGTTTTGCGCATCCTGTATCCACAGATTCAGAAAATGCCCGGAGCCATCGCCGTACACCCAGGCGCTGAACATATTGGGGGTGCTTGCTAGATTCCTGGGCTGCGAAAACACCACAAAATCGTCACCCGTTCCGGGGAAGTTGTAGCTCAACTTGCCAGCATAGCTGCCGCCATAGACTTGTTCCTGCGTTTGCGACAGTTCCCCATACGGTTGATCCCCGCGCCGCCAGGTTCCCATCTGCTCGAAAGTGACAATCGCGCCGGGAGAAGTCGCTCTGGGTGTGGCTGTAGGTTGTGTGCTGCCCGGTGTTGCTGACGCGGTCACGCTAGTGGGCGGCAAGGTCCTCGTCACGCTCGGTGTTGCCGTTTCACGCGGCACCATCGTTGGGCGCGGCGTTCTGGTTGGGCGCGGCGTGTTGGTCGGTGAAGGCGTCGATGTAGGCGTGTGCGTGGGCGCGCCAATGGTCATTGCCGCGGCAATGACGGTAGCGGCGGCGCCGGTCGATGTCGCATCCGGCGTCTGGGTTGGGGCAGGTGTGTACGTTGCGGTCGATGTCGCCGTCGGTGCGAGCGAGGGTGTCATCGGCGGTGGGAACCATGCCGCATATACGTTCGCAAAAACCCCACTGAAATAGCCGCCAGCGCCTAATCCAATCAAGGCTACCAGCAAAATAGCCAGTCCCCAACCGCGAAAGCGTCGCTGTGTGTAGGGCTGTGATACGCTACCACGCACGCCTGATAGGGCTATTGTACCCTGATCTGTTTTTCGCGTCTTGCGAGTCCAAAATGCCGACTGTTTTGTGGCGGCTTTCGCAGATGGATCAAGGTCCAGATAGGTAATTTTGAGGCCCAACGCTTCTGCCATGGCACCAACATTGGGCCAGCGTTGTGTGCGCGGCAACTCCAAAGATTTCTGAATGGCGCGACACGTGCGTTCGCTCACGCCTTTTAACTTTTGCCATGCCCGCTCAAACATTTCGGGATCGGCGATTCGCGTGGATGCCGAGGGCGGGGCATCTCCGGTCAGCGCATGGTACAGGGTCGCACCGAAACTGTAAATATCGCTGCGTGGATCGGTGTGCCCATATCGGGCATCGTATTGCTCTGGTGGTGCATATTCCGGGGTTCCCATACCCCGCATCAGCGTTTTGGTCTGAGGAGCGTTAGGGTTCCACATCTTGACCAGACCAAAATCTACCAACACGGCCTGGCCAGTAGGACGAATGATGACGTTTTGTGGTTTGATATCGCGATGGAGAATATTGTTGTTATGACAATGCGCTAACGCATCCAGGAGTTGTTCGGCCCAGGTTAGCACGACAGCCTCTGGTATCTTCCCTGCGTGCCGAATACGATCGGCCAGATTCTCTCCTTCGACAAAGTCCATCACCAGGTAGGTGTTTCCCGCTTCTTCGAAGAAATCAATCACTCTCACCAGGTTTGCGTGATTCAGCCGGCGAAGCATAACAGCTTCTTGCCTAAATTGCTCGCGCATTTGCTGTAGCTCGGCTTCATCCAGTTCTGGGGGTGGGACCATCTCTTTAATCGCCACGGCGCCCTCTAAGCGTATATCCCATCCACGGTAGACTGCGCCCATGCCGCCCTGGCCTAGAAGTCCAGCAATGCGATAACGATCTTGCAGTATTTGTCCTGGATTAATTGTCATAACGCACAATATCCCTAACCCTGAGGTGTGTGCAACGGGTAAAAACACTAATGCCTTGCTTGATCCTTTGCACGAACAGTGTGTTGTGTGTGCCAATCCCTACTGAAGATGATAACCGAATTTACGGGATTGTGCAAATGTATCTTACTTGGGATAACAGGTCTTACGGCGTTTGCTCGCTACCATCCGCGTATCTGGCGAACCGTTTCAGCTCGCGCGAATGGACGTTGTCGTAGCGCGGCCAGGGCCAGCCGCCAAAGCGCGTGCTGCGGTAATCGGCAAATGCCTGCTGGATTTCCGCCATCGTGTTCATGACGAACGGCCCGTGCTGCACCACGGGTTCGTTGATCGGGTGAGCCTCGAGCAGCAGCAGAAAGGCATCCTGTTCTTCATTTTCCAGGATGACGGGCTGGTCAGCCAGCAGCTCGACGGAATGATAGTGCGGGATACGAATGCCACCAACGTCGATGTGTGAACCCCGGTAAAAATACAGCGCCCGGTCTACTTCGAGCGATGCGGCAGGAATCGTCCAGCGCGCGCCGGCTTCCAGTTTGAGCAGCCAGATGCCGACCTCGTTCTTGGCGTCGTTAGCCCACGAATCGGGCGCCGGCGCCGGCGCAGCAACGTCGCCGATGTGGCCGGCAATGATCGTCGCTTCTATCGATTTGCCACGGGCATCCTTTTCGGCATAGACCGGAATCTCTTCTGCCCAGAGCATCTTGTAATGCGGTCGGGCGAATTTCCGCGCCTTGGGCAGGTTGAGCCATATCTGGAATAGCTCCAATGGATTCGGCGCGTCTTGGTAGAGCAGTGGAAACATTTCGGCATGTTGCAATCCGGTGCCCGCGGTCATCCATTGCACGTCCCCGTTGCCGTAGCGTCCGGCCGCGCCGTGGGAATCCGAGTGATCGACAAAGCCGTTTAAGACAACCGTCACCGTTTCGAACCCGCGATGCGGGTGCGCCGGAAATCCAGGAATGGTCTCTCCGTGATACATCCGCCAGGCCTGGTTGGTATTGAAGTCTTGCCCGAGATTTCTGCCGGCCAGTGAGGCCGCCGGTCCCAATCGCTCGTTGCCGGCCGGATAGTGATCCAGGTGGTGCACGCAAAACAGGAACGGATCACGGGTCTCCCAGGTGAAGCCCAATGATTTGATGTCGACGATCAGTTTGTTATACATATCAGCCCTCCTTTCTTTGTCATTCCAAACTGTGGCAGATTTCGTAGTCTCAGTAGGTCACAAAACGCTCCGAGGGGAGAGTCAGACTCCCGTCTTGATCTGAATTGCCAGATCCAGACCAAGCAAAATTAAGTCTGCTGAGTCTGACTAGGCCGCCCATATCTATTGTAGCGCGAATATTAGGAAATGTCATCCTCGCGCTTTCGATTACGTAGAATGTTACCGAAGTGGTTTGGTTCTACCAAGTGATAATGTTACCAGCAGTATCACTTTTTCTGGAAAGGCGGCAGCTTAACTGCGGTAACATTATCATCAGGTTTGACACGGGACACGGGAGTCAAGCGTCAGAATCCGAAAGAAGAGCGTCGAGGGCCTGGTCGAAAGTCATGGCGCTGCCTTCTGCCCAGGCCTGCTGGAATGTTTCTACCCCTAATGCGCCGCGAGCACGGGCCAGCGCTTGCTCATAGCGCAAACGATAGCTGGGGGGAATCGGAGACCCCAGAGACTGGCAGAGCATGTCGGCTGTACTCCACAAACGCACGGCGGGCACGGTCTGGCCCATATTTGCATATAACTCGGCGCTCTCTTGCAAAGCCGAAGCGATCGCCCGCCTATCTCCGACCTTGCGATACAAGATGAGGCCATCACGATAGAGGGCGCGGGCTTTGGCGTCATTCCCGCGGGCGCGCTCAAGATTCGCGAAACGGACGAGGCAAAAGGCGATCCCCCGCTCGTCGCCAATTTCTCGCCGGAGGCTCAGGCTTTCTTCCAAGAGTGACTGCGCGCTCGCATAGTCCTGCTCCGCTATGGCCACCTCGCCCAAATTACCCAACGCCAACGCGATGCCGAACTTGTCACCCAGTTCTCTCCTGAGCGACACGCACTCGCGCAAAAACGCACGCGCCGCAGGATAGTCGCCCTGGCGCATTACGATAAAACCCATGTTGACAAGCGATAAGGCAATCCCGGGCTTGTCCTCCAGTTCCCGGCGAAGGGCAAGGGCCTGCTCGTGCAAACCGAGCGCTTTAGCATAATTCCCTAAATGGCTCTCTGTGTTTCCCAGGTTGCTCAGGCAAGTCGCCGTGTACGTTTTATTCCCCGACTGCTGGCAGAGAAGCAGAGCCTCGCGTTCATATGCAAGCGCGGCCTCATAATCCCCCTGAATCCCAGCTAGACCTCCCGAAGCCACCAGGGTCTTTATCCGCAAAGCAACGTATGCCTCCCTTTCCAGATTGGCATTCGGACTATCGCCCGCGGAGGAGGGGGCAGGGAGTGCCAGGGCTGCCTGCAACCACCGGCGTCCCTCGCCGGCGTGACCGTGCATATCCCAGAAATTGCCCAATGCAGCGCACAGACGCAGACCGAATTCGGCCGCATGGCGATCGGGATCGGTGGACCAGGCCAGCGCTGCCCGGATGTTGTCGAGGTCTTGTTCCAATCGTTCCAGCCATTGGCGTTGCTCTGGCCCTCTTATCTGCGCCCTGGCAGCTTCGGCCAGCGCCAGGAAGCAGTCATAATGACGCTTCTGCGCCGCCGTATGCGCTTCGGGATCGGCTGCCAGGTGCGTGGCGCAGTACTGGCGGATCAACTCGTGCAACTCGTAGCGACCGGCTGCGGTTCGCCTGAGCAGCGTCCGGTTGACCAAAGTCGATAGGACAGGCAGCGAGGCGCCGGCCACCTGCTCGGCAGCCTGGCGGTTAAACCCGCCCCGAAAGACCGAGAGCTGCGATAGCGCCTGCTGCTCTGCGGCCGAGAGCGTTCGCCAGGAACCGTCAAACACCACACGCACGCTGCGATGCCGCTCCGGAAGGTCACGCACTGAAGCGCTCAGGGCATCCAGACTGTTTGCGATCTCTTGGGCGATTTCGGCAGGCGATAACATCCGCAACCACGTCGCCGCCAGCTCGATGGCCAGTGGCATCCCTTCCACCAAACGGCAGATATGGGCTATCTCTGCCAGGTGGGTCTCATTGAAGGCGAACCCGGGTGAGGCGTGCCTGGCGCGCTGAATGAAGAGCGCGACGGCAGCGTATTCGTCCAGTCTATCCGTTTGCTCTGTGCCAGGAAACGCCAATCCCCCGACGTCGAAGACCCATTCTTCCTGTAGATTGAGCACTTCGCGCGAAGTGACCAACAGCTTAACCCCTGGGGCGTGCTGCAAGATTCCGAGTATAAGCTCCACGATATTCGCTTGAGAGGGGCCTTCGACTAAAAGGTGCTCCACGTTATCCAAAATTAACAGCATCTGTTTTTCACGCAAGTCATTGAGGAGTTGTACCTTGGGGTCGTTTGGGCCATAGAAGTGGAGATGGATGGCGCCGGCAATGGCCGGTATAGCCGCTTCGACAGAACCTACAGGGGCCAGGGGAACGAATGCGACCCCATGAGGGAAGTCGGCCCGGTGTCGCTCGGCGATCTGTAGAGCCAGGCGCGTCTTACCGATGCCGCCTGGACCGACCAGGCTAAGGCACCGGCACTCCGGGTCGCCGATGAGCCGGTCCAGATCAGTCATTTCTTGCTCTCGTCCCATAAAGGACGTCAATGCTGCGGGCAAGTTGTAGATGAGGGTAGTTTGAGTGGGGGAGAGTGATTGATCCTTCGCCTTAAGCTTTCCGGCACGAATCTGCTCGACCAATTCGCGCGTCGTGGCGGATGGCTCAACGCCCAGTTCCTCGGCCAAAACGCGCCGGCAGGTCTCGTACTGGGCCAGGGCCGCAGTGCGCTGCCCATCGAGCGCCAGGGCACGCATCACCTGGCAATGCGCTTCCTCTCGCCACGGGTCCAACTCCAACTGCCGTTGGGCGTGGCGCCGCGCCGCATGGAAATCGCCGTGCTGCTCATAGTAGCCCGCCAACCAGCCGTGGGCATCCAGGGCACGTTGGTGCAACCCCTCGCGCTGCACCAGCGCCCACTGCTCGAACTCGGCGCTATCTTCAAGGAAGAAACCCTGCAAGAACTCGCCGCGATAGAGACCGGCTATTTCTTCCAGCCGTGCGGCTCGGATCGAAGGATTTTCGAGACCCCTGCGCCGGTCTTTCTCGCACGTTTGAAAGATTATGTTGAATTGATCGAGGTCCAGCGAAAAGTCACCAGCGCGGTTGAACTGAAGGGTCTCTCGTGAGATGAGGAGATAGGGTGGGCTGGCCGCGTGGTCGCCAATCGCCTGGCGCAGGTTGAAGAGGGCTTGCCGCAGGTTGTGACGGGCGACTTCCTCGGGGTAATCCGGCCACAACAACCCAACCAGGGATTCTCTGCGGTGTGGATGGTCCGCTTCTACCGCCAGGTAGATCAAGAGCGCACGGACCTTATCCGATTCCAACGTAGCAACCGGCGTATCGTCTATCAAGACTTGGAGTGGACCCAAAACGCGCAGCGACAGGTGTGCCATCTGGTCTTCCTCAAGCGCTTATGTGGAGAACCTGGACACTAACTATGATACGACAAAAAGAGCAGCAGTCAAAGTCAACGTGGAATTGGTTGTGTCCCAATATTCCTGACGATGCCCTGACAGTGTCCTGACGATGCGATTGTAAACTGTGGGCAAATGAAAAAGCAACCGAGGCAAACCGATCAGAACCAGCAACCGCTGGGCAGCCGCTCGTACATCCTCCGTCTATGGCGCGTGGATGAGCCGCTGACAGCCCATTGGCATGCTTCACTGGAAGATCCACTCACCAAGGAACGATTTGGTTTTTCCAGTTTGGAGCAGTTGTTTGCCTTCCTGATGGAGCTAAGTGAAAGAGATAGCGGCAGGTCTAGGGGGATCTGAAGCTCGGGGAAATGTGGGGATAAAAAGGATCGAACGGATCAATGGGTGTTGGTGCGTGCTATGAAGGATGTCATTAACCTCTATCGGGTATCTCTGAAAAGACTGCCTCGTCTCCGGCGGCTGGCTGTGATGGCCGGAATCGCGTTCTGTCTGGTCTATCTTGTGGACCGGTCGGGCGTGGTCGAAACTCTGGATTGGGCGACCTATGATCTGAGTTTTCGACTGCGCGGCGAACGTGCTGCCGACGCGCCCGTGGTCATTGTGGCCATCAACGACGAGAGTTTCAACGTTCTCGGACAGAACCTGCGCACCTGGTCCCGCGCGGAATACGCGCGCCTGGTGGAGGCGATCTCGGCCGGCGATCCGGCAGTCATCGGTGTCGATGTGGCCTGGACTCACTCTGGAGCCGGCGCGGGCGGAGATGCTGCGCTGGTACGCAGCCTGGAACAAGGGACGCCGGTCATCCTGGCCGGTTTGATGGAGCATCAAGAGAACGCAGGCTATGCCTACGACCGCTATGCATCTCCCATCGCGTCCTTGGTGAAAGCGGCCGCCGGCGTTGGGTTGGCCAATGTTGCGTTGGACGCCGATGGTGTGGTCAGGCGGGTTGCCCTTCACACACTACACAACGATGCCTGGTATCCGGCTTTTGGCTATGCAATCGCCAACGCTTATCAGAGCGCAGATGCGGCCCTTGACCCAAGCGCGCCGTCCGATCTGCTGATCAACTTCCGGGGTGGGCCGCATACGTTCCACACCGTGTCGATGTATCAGGTGCTCGATGGCGAAGTGCCGGCCGAGATCTTTGACAACAAAATCGTTCTGATTGGCTTTACCACATCCCTGGAACAGGACCTCCACCTCACTCCCTTTGTTCGAAGCGGCCTGACACCTGGGGTCGAGGTTCACGCCAACGTGATCGCCACCCTGCTAAACGGCGACCCCATCCGGCGAACACCGGCCTGGTTCTCCGCAGGGATCAACCTGGCAGCCATTGTCTTGGCCGCCGTATCTTTTTGGAGGTTCAAGCCCGTTCAGGCAACCGTGGCCGTCGGAGGGGGCATCGCCCTCTACCTGGCCACAGCGTTTCTGCTCTTTGCGCAGTTCAACCTCTGGCTGCCGATGGTTTCGCCGGCCGGACTGGCGACTGTGACCGTTGGCGGCGGTCTGGTGGAACGGGTGCTCATCGAAGAACGCGAAAAGCGCCGTATCCGCGATCGTTTCCAGAGCTTTATGGCCCCAGAGCGATTGGTCGCCGTGCTGGATCGGTGGGAAGAGCTTGTGGCCGAAGATCGTCCTGAGGTTACAGCGTCCGTACTCTTTTCGGACATCCGGGGCTTTACCTCGGCCACCGAGACGTTGGCTCGCCAGGGTCGCAGCGGCGAGATCATGCGTTTCCTCAATCGCTACACCGACGTAATGGTTGAGGCCATCTTTGCCGAACATGGGGTGCTGGACAAAATGCTGGGCGACGGGTTGTTGGTGCTCTTTGGGGTACCTGAACCGTCCCCCGACCACGCGTTGCTGGCGGTGCGGGCTGCGCTCCGTATGACAGCTCTGTTACCCGAATTGAACGCGATATGGCCATTGCGCGATCAACGGCCCCTGCGCATCGGCATTGGCATTCATAGCGGTCCGCTGATGGATGGTATCGTTGGCCGGGGTCGTCGTGTTGAGTATACGGTCATCGGTGATGTGGTCAATACCGCTTCGCGCGTGCAGGACTATACCAAAGACGTGCTGGCGCGTCGTTTGGAACAGATGGACGATCACGGCCGGCCCGATGCGACGATCCTGATCACCGAGGCCACATACAGACAGGTTGAGGACTACGTGCGTGTGGATCCGGATGTGTGTCCCTTGCAGGCCAAAGGGAAAGAAGAGCTGATCCGCGTTTACCAAGTGTTGGGATCACCTGACAGGGAGGGATGATATGAAACAAGGATACCGAATCCGTAAAAGCGTGCTGACAACCGTGGTGATCGCAGGTGTTTTGCTCCTGATTACCGGGGCTATCTCGGTCTTTGCCCTGCAGCTGGTCAGCGAAGAGGAGAACACAGCGACGGTTATCGAGATGGCCAACCATGTGGAGGCGCATCCACGCCCGGCCGATGGCTGGCAGCCGGCCACCGTGGGGATGATGGTCTACAGTGGCGGCCAGGTGCGCACGGGCACGGCGTCGGCGGCGCACTTGAGACTGCTCGAGGGCATCGTGCGCCTGTCGGCCGATACGCTGTTTACGGTCAAAGAGAGCGTCACGCGCCAGGGGAAACTCTCGACGGAACTGTTTCTGCAAGAGGGGCGGCTATGGCTGCACCTGACGACCGACCAACCCCACGAACTGGACGTGGAAACCGGCAGCGCGGTCGCCGCAGTGCGCGACACGCGGTTCAGTGTCAAGGTGACGGACGGGCAAACGTTTCTTTCGGTCGCCGAGGGGACGGTTGTCCTGACGGCCCAGGGCCAGAGTGTGAATGTGACCGCCGGCCAGCAGGCAGTGGTCGAGCCGGGCCAGCCTCCCGCCACGCCGGAACCCATGGGTAGCGAGGAGCGCATGTTGTGGGCCACCGAAGGCGAGATGCCTGAACTGGCACTTTCGGCCTCGACACCAACGCCTACTTCTACAGTGATGCCAACGCCAACACCGACAAGCACGCCGGTGCTCATGCCTACACCTGCGGTGACGCTTACACCAGCTTTGTCGCCAACGCCGACATTCACGCCGACCATGGGCGGTTTCGGAATCATTGAGGGGCACTATATCGTGGATGGGCCCTTTGGGGCATGCACTTACATTTCCGTGAAGGGCGTTATCTGCGCCCTGGACAAACCGTTCACCCTGACAACAAATGGTCAAGACCCGGAGGCCGGCGAGTATACTGGACAATTTACGTTCACACCCGCCGGAATGAGCGGAGGCAGTTGGCAGTACGTTGCTACGGCCTGTGCTGAGGACATGTGTGCGACGATCAAAGCCAGTGCCACCTATCGAGTCCAAGGTGTCGCAGGTGGCGAACCGGTCATCATCATGGATCCAACTACACAGTCAATGACAGCATTTGGAATAAGTAAAAGCTTTGATATGCCGAGTTGGCAGATTAAGCCTGAACCTGCTCATGGAGATTGTTCGGCGGACTAGATGAAACGGTGCAGAGCCGGAGCAGGTTGGGAAGTAAAGGTCGTCAAGACGGCCCAAACATCATCAGTAAGAAAGAAAGGAGCAAAAAATGAAGTCGATACATTTGTTATGGAAGGTTTCAGCTATGTTCACTCATAAAATTGTCTTGCTCATCGTCGTGATCACACTCCTGAGCATTGTTCTCGTGCCGGGTCTGTCTCGACTCGCACCTGTAGCTGTGGCCGCGTCCACAGACCCGGGGGTCATCGCCTACGTGCAGCGCTCGACGCACGACATCCACCTCATCGCGCCTGATGGCACGGGTGACCGGCTGCTCTGGACCGCCCCGTTCCCGCAGTCGCCATGGCCGGCATACGAGCTTGCCTGGCGGCCCGATGGCGGCGAGCTGGCCTTCTCCAGCGATCACGAGGAGACGTGCTCCTACTTCGAAAGCGATATCTACGGCATCCGCCCCAACGGCACCGGCTACCGGCGCATCACCAACGCGCCAGCCTGCGCCGCGCTTGCCGGTCTGCCCAAAGGCTCCGTGACGGTCAATGTGAGCGTCTACGCAAGTCCCGGCTCGCTGGTCTACGTGCAGGGGGCGCCGGGCGCCAAATTTGCCACCAATGGTGCGATGACCTTCGACAACGTGGCGGATTTTGGGCCAGGGGTGCTGCAGCGTGCGGTCGGCATCTATACCAACTACTCGGGAGAGCAGCGTTCTGAAGGCTATCCACCCTATGCGGATGTCCTGCCCAATCAGACGGTGTCCGGAGGCGCTGTCAATATCCCGGGAATCGGCATCAGCCAGCTTGGACCCGGCAAGTTCACCTGGAAACCCGACGGCTTGGGCTTGGCCTATGCGATGCGCAGCGGTTCCCGCATCAGTCAGATTCCCGCCAATCCGTCCTACGGCGCTATCGGCGAGGAGATTCCGGCGGTCGGTGGGCCGACCCTGGTTGCCTGGGGTCCGGATGCGGCGCACAGTGATCTGTATCTGTACTTCGCAAAGGATGACGGGATCTACCTGAACACCCTGGCCAATCCGGGCGGTGGCACCAAGCTCGTGGATGTCGTCGCCTTTGAGGGTGAGATGGTGTTCGATATCGAATGGCTGCCTGACGCATCCGGTTTCCTCTACAGCAAGAAGTACGTCTATTTGGGGATTTGGACCAACATCTTCGAGTACAACTTCGCGACGGGAGAGAGCACCGAGATCACCGACCTGCCCGACGACAATGAAGCGCGTCGGTTCAGCCTCTCGCCCGACGGCCAGCAGATCGTCTTTGAGTGGACGACGGAGCCGTGGGACCCGACGAGCGACCTGTACATCATCAACCGCGACGGCACAGGGCTGCGCCTTCTGGTCGAGGATGCGGGCCGTCCTGCCTGGGGCCCCACCTACGTCCCTGAGGCGCTGGTTGCCGAGTTTGTGGGGACGCCTACCTCAGGTGTGAGTCCTCTCGCTGTGCAGTTCACCAACCACTCCACCGGCGACTACGAGACCTGCACCTGGAACTTTGGCGACGGCGGCACCAGCACAAGCTGTGGCAACCCCACGCACACCTACGCGACAAAGGGAGTCTACACCGTGGCGCTCACCGTCAGCGGTCCAGAGAACACTGACGCGCTCACCCGCACGGGTTTTATCACCGTATATGATCCCGCGCAGGCGGCCTTTGCCGGCAGTCCCGTCGCTGGCGTCCCGCCCCTCTTCGTCACGTTCATGAACCAATCGACGGGCGACTACGATACCTGTGCCTGGGACTTTGGCGATGGCGGCGCCAGCACGAGCTGCGCCAACCCGACACACACCTACGCGACCGCGGGGAACTACACCGTAGCGTTGATCGTCAGCGGCCCGGGCGGGACTCATACGCAGACCAGAGATCGATATATCGCGGCTTGGGACGAGCACCTGATCTTCCTGCCCCTCGTCTTGAGTGGGCATTGAACAATGTGAGTAGGAACTGACCCCTGATGGAGTTAAAGGAGCTTGCGATGAAAACGAGATTGAATTTTCTGGTGCAGTTGGCCTGCTTGTCCTCTGCCTTTTGACGGTCTGGCTGCTTCTCGCGAGCGGTGATGCATCAGCCGGTTCGGCGCCTGCCGAACCGGCTGACGCCCTTATCGGCAACACCGGCGACGGGATTGCATTTCCCGCACCAGCTTGCTTCCCGGTGGGACTTTGTGTGATCCGCGTTGCTCGGAAAGTCAGGTTGTATCTGTGGCGTTTGTTCACATATCCAGCACCCTTGCTCGATACTGCAACGCCTCCGCCAGGTGATGCGTCTGAATCCCTTCCGCCCCCTCCAAATCCGAAGGCGAAGATTCGCCCATCGTGCGCGAGACCTTCAGAATCCGGTGATACGCCCGCGCGCTCAGGTGCATCTGGCGCATTGCCGAGCGCATCAGGGCTTGGGCGTCCTCGCGCAGGCCGCAGGAAGCGGGGCGCAGAACTCGCGGATCTGCGCCGGCCCCATATCCGCGTTGCAGGCCAGCCGCGTGCCTGCGAGGCGCTGCTGCTGCCGTGTCCGCGCCGCGTTGATGCGCGCGCGAATCGCGTCCGAAGGCTCGCCGCGGGTGGCATTCGCCAGCTTATCGTAGGCCACGCGCGGGACTTCCATGTGGATGTCGATGCGATCCAGCAGCGGGCCGGAGATGCGGACGTTGCGTAGCAACGACGCGGTAACGCTGGATGAGGCCCGTGGCGCAGGTGCATTGCCGGTCGGAATCCCCGTAATGGCCGCATGGACACGGATTCATGGCAGCGATAAGCATGAAGCTGGCCGGAAAGGTCAGGCTGCCGTGCGCCCGGCTGATGGTGACGGTCTTGTCCTCCATCGGTTGGCGCATCACTTCCAGCACGCGGCTATTGAACTCCGGCAGCTCGTCGAGGAAGAGCACGCCGCGATGCGCCAGGCTGATTTCGCCGGGTCGCGGCCAGTTGCCCCCCAACAAGGCCGGCATTGCTGTACGTGTGAACACAAAATCACCCTCAGTACGATCATCACTTTGCATCAGAATCCACAGTAGTAGTTACGCAGTTTCTAGTTTTTTCACCGCAGAGGTCGCTGAGAACGCAGAGAAATCGGCGTTGTCGGCAACGTACGAAAGCTCCGCGAACGCTGCGTGCTCTGAGGTCCAGTATCAGGGAAAAGTCGCCTTCATTCTTGAATGCACCCGGAATGGTGGACTTGTATTTCTTTGATGATCTTGTATAATCTCAGCATACTAGCATATATTGTTTGTGGAATTCCTCGTATCATAGTGTGGCCAACTCAGAGGGACACCTGACGCAATCTTGGGTGTTTGAACAGACACCACTACATAATTCAGGAGGTTACGACTATGATGTTTGCTAATACCGACGCTTGTATCAGGCTGTATCGACTGTTGTGCAGGCTTATCCCTGCTGCCCGGCTTGACCGATACCCCCCCCCCCGCAGTGTTGACAGAAATAACCAAGACCGGACACTTGCATAGAAACAAAAACACGGTGGCGACAGCCACAAAGATGATTCCGCAGCTATTTTCCGCCAAACCACGTTTCCCGTCCCCTGTTGATCAGAAACCGCGCCCCACGTCAGGGTCGCCATCGGCTTTCCTTTCACATCTCGGCCTGCACCGGGCGTGGTGGTGCATGTTATCGTGGCTGGTGATTCTGTCACTGCTTTTCCAGCCCGTTGCGCCGGTGTTGGCCCACTATGCATCCTCTGTGCCTGCCGCGAATAGCCGTACGTTCGACGCGGCATCAGCGGTTGCTCCGGCAGCCAGTACCCCTCGCGCGACGACGGCTGCCCCCCGGCAGGCGCAACAGTCGGCTCCAGGCGGCGCCGTTGTATACGAGGGCGGCCTCGAGAACGCCGATGGTATTCCGATGGCCTCGGGGCATAAGTATTGGGTGTATATGACCTACGACAGTACGGCGTCAGCCTATATCAGAGTCACTGCTTTGCAGAATGGGCAACAGAAAGGGTATTGTGTTGCCTACTACGCCGGTCGCAAGAGCTGCCGCTTTTCCTTTACCCCCACCACGAGCGATCCTTTGAGCCTGACCGTCACAAGCATTTGGGCTACCCCGGAAAACGTAACGGTGCTGGTGATTGACGAAAACAGCCCTACGAACCGGCGTGTGATTTACAGCAGTGACGTGGTTTCCCTCAGTGACGGCATTGCCGTCGAACCAGGGCATCGCTACCTGTTTTTCGCGGCTGCGTTCAGCGGCCAATTCAACGTTTTTCTGGGCTACGAGTGGCCAGTTTATCCCCATAAGGTCACTGTATCGTGCGGTGTTCTCACTGCCGGTAAGCAATGCTCACATCCGGTGTATTATGCTTACGCTGACGAACACGATAAATTCTACATTCAGGTGACCAATGTGGCCCAATACACCACGGGGCTTATCGCCTTGATCGACCTGGGTCTTCCCCCGGCAAGCGCCGCAGATGCCGAACGCACCTTCGCCAAAGAATACGCCTGTGCGGCCAACAACGGCGACGCTGACGCGGCCGACTCCGTCAGCACCCGCACCGGTAACTTCACCCACCAGGAGGTAGACGTGGCTCTCCCCACGCGCGGTCTGCCCCTGGAATTTGAGCGTTCCTACAACGCCCTCGACAGCTATAATGGCCCGCTGGGGCACAACTGGACCCACAACTACGACACGCGTATCGTGGACGAAGGCGACACGGCGACCTGGATCGCGCCGCGCGGCTCGCACTTGCCCTACACCAGGAACGCTGACGGCTCCTACGCCTCCGGGCCTGGCGTGCGGGCCACGCTGGTGAAGCACCCCAACGGTTCCTACAGCGTGACCCAGGGCGACCAGACGGCGTATCACTTCGACGCCGCCGGCCGGCTGACCGGCCTGGACGATGGGCGCGGCAATGCGACGACCCTGACGTATACTGGCGACCAACTCACGAGCATTGCCGCCCCGGATGGGCGCGCGTTGAGTCTGGCTTACGACGGCCTGGGGCGCATCACCCAGCTCACCGATCCGCTTGGCCGCACGGTGAGTTACCAGTACAGCGGCGGCAACCTGACCGCCGTGACCGACCGGCGCGGCCACACCTGGACCTATACCTACGATAGCAAAGGCCGCATGACGACGTTCTCCGATTCCCAGGGAAGCACCGTGACGAATGTTTACGATAGCCTGGGGCGGGTGGTTGTGCAACGTAACCCCCTCAATCAGGCGACCACATTCGCCTATGCTGCCGGACAGACCGTGGTCACCGGCCCCGATAACCATGCTACCACGTATGCGTACAGTGCGGCCGGCTTGCTGGCCTCCGCCACCGATGCCCTGGGCCACACGACCTCATACACCTACGATAGCAATGGCAACATCACTGCCGTCACCGATCCCCTGGGCCGCACCACCCAGTTCACCTGGAACGACAGCGCGTGCAGCTTCAGTAGCATCGCCGACGCCATGGGGCACACGACGACGTTGAACTACGACGCGCGCAACAACCTGCTCGCCATCACCGATCCCCTGGGCCGCAGCACGCACTTCGGCTACGCGGCCGGCGATACGCTGGCGGCCATCACCAATACCCTGGGCGCGGTGACGACCTTCACGTACGACGCCTATGGGCAGATGACCGCCAGCACGAACGCGCGTGGGGAGACGACCGCGACCGCATACGACCTCTATGGCAATATGACCGTCATCACCGACGCGCTGGGGCATGCCACGCACCTGAGCTACGATCTGGCCGGGCGGCCCACTGCCGTGACCGACGCCAATGGGCAGACGACGACGTTTCTCTATGATGCCGGCGACAATTTGCTCGGTACGACCAACCCCTTGAGCGGCACGACCGCGTATGCCTACGACCTGGCCGGCAACCTGACCGCCGTCACCGATGCCAACGGGCATACGCTGGCGCTGGCCTACGACGCCGCCGGCCGGCTGATTACGATGACCGACGCCTTGCAAGGGCAGACTGTATTCGCCTATGACGCTGCCGGGCAGGTCATCCGCGTCACCGACGCCAACGGCAAGGCCACGCACTTGGGCTACGATGCCGCCGGGCGGCTCGTCACCGTCACCGACGCGCTGAACGGGCAGACGCGCTACGTCTACGATGCAGCCGGCAACGTGCTCTCCGTCACCGATCCGACCAACGCCGTCACGACTTTCCAGTACGACGCGCTTGACCGCACCGTCGCCATCACCGACGCGCTGGGCCACGCCGCCTGGTTTGGCTACAATGCCGTGGGCAATGTGGTCGCGGCGCTCGACCCGACCGGTAGGCTGATCCAATACGCTTACGATGCCCTGGATCGCCCGCTGAGCGTCACGGTCCCGGGCGTGGGGCAGGTGGCGAGCTACGCTTACGATCCGGCCGGCAACCTCACGGCTGTCACCGACGCCAACGGCCATGTGACCCAATACGGCTACGACGCGCTGAACCGCTTGGCGCAGGTAATCGATCCGCTCAGTCACGTGACCAGCTATGGCTACGATCCGGTAGGCAACCTGAGCGCCGTGACCGATGCGAACGCCCACACGCGCACCTATGTCTACGATGCGTTGAACCGGCTCGTCGCGGCGAGCAACCCGCTCGGGCACACCACGGCTTATGGCTACGATGCCGTGGGCAACACCACCGTCATCACCGACGCCGATGGCGGCACAACGTCGGTCGCCTACGACGCGCTCGACCGCCCGACAGAGATCGCCTATCCCGCCGCCGTGACTGCGCCGGGCTACAGCGTGAGCTACGCCTACGATGCCCTGAGCCGGCGCGTGGCTATGACGGATACCACCGGCGTCACCACCTACCACTACGACGACCTCTCACGGCCGCTCACCATCACCGCGCCTTGCGCCGGGCAGGTGGCGTACCGCTACGACGAGAGCGGGCGCCGCACCCACACGCTCTACCCCACCGGCGAGACGGTGACTTACACCTACGATGCCGCCGGCCGCTTGACGGGCGTGCAAGGCTGGGAAGAGGGCGGGAGCGCCTACGCGTACGACGCGGCCGGGCGATTGACCGCAGAGCGGCGCGCCAACGGGACCGCCGCCGTGTTGCGCTACGATCCAGCGGGCCGGCTGAACGGCAGCACCGATGGCGACTGGCAAAACTGGCTGGCCCGCACCGCGTACACCCTGGATGCCGCCGGGAACCGGATCGCGGTGCGGGAATCCACCACACTGGCGCGGGTCTACCTGCCCCTCATCTTGCGCGGCTATGAGAGCGCCGCGCCGGAGAGTGCGCCAGCCGCGCCCGATCCGCTGCGCTCCCCGCTGGCGACGCCGGAAGCGCCGGCAGAGGCGGAAAAAGTCGCGCCGGAGACCGCGCAGCGCCGGCCGTGGGGCGATTTGTGGGTCTGGCTCACGCAATGGCTCACCGCCGAACCGGTCGCGCCGGTCAATCTTATGTTCACCTCACCGATTCAGGTCCCGCCCCCCGAAGAGGCGTTGCTGACCCTCTACACCTACGATGCCGGCCATCAACTGACGGCAGCGACGGCCAACACGGGGACATCCTACGGCTTTACCTACGATACGGTAGGCAACCGCACCCTGCTCACGACGACCACGGAGACGACCGCTTACACCTACGATGCCGCCAATCGCCTCAGCGCCGCCAACGGCGTCCCCCACACCTACGATGCGCGCGGCAACCTGCTCGATGACGGGCGGTTCACCTATGCCTACGACGGCGCGGGACGGCTGGTGCAGGCGACGAGCCTCACGGCCACGGCCGTCTACACCTACAACGGCGCCGGCCTGCGCGTTGCCCAAGCCGTGAATGGCGTGGAAACCGCCTTCACCTGGGATCAGGCGCTCGAGCTGCCGCAGCTACTGGCAACCTCCGACGGGACACGCTACCTGCACGGCCTGGGACTGGCCGGCGTCCACACCGCCGGCCAGTGGTACTACCCCCACCCCGACGCCCTGGGCAGCATCCGGCGCTGGAGCGACGCCGGCGGAAGCAGCGTGGGCGAACTCACCTACGACCCGTATGGCAGCATCATCCAGCAGCACGGCGTCATCCCCTCCCCGCTCGGCTTTGCGGGCGAGTGGCGCGATTCCACAACCGGACTACAATACCTGCGCGCGCGCTGGTACGACCCCGCCACGGGCCGCTTCACGCAGGTAGACCCGTTCCCGGGGCTGTTGAGCTTGCCGGGGACGCAGCATCCCTACGCCTACGCGCTCAATAATCCGCTCAGGTATACGGATCCTAGCGGGGAATCGGTACTACTGGCCACTCTTGGCATCATTGGGGGCAGCGCGCTTCTCGCCGGCGCCGGAGAACTGCTCTTTAATCAACTCCCGGCAATCGTCAAGCACTACGGCGGCTATCAGGGAGTATTGAAAGCTGCCCGCTGTGTGGGATTCGATTCCATCCTAGGAATGATCGATAGAGGGGCGGTGGTCGGGGCGATGACGAATGTCATCGTAGCCGGACTAGTAGCTGCCGCTGCTGTTTGGGCGATCCCGATAGTTATCGCGGGCCTGCCGCTCAGTGGGTTGGGGGCGGTAGGCGTTTCGCTGGGCTTGCACTGGCTGTATGGCGGGATCGCTGGCTTCATTGGCGGCATGACGGGTGCGATGGTAAAAGCTGCGTTCAATAGGCAGCCAATCGTGTATACAGCAAAAGATGCCCAGGACGATTTTCAATGGGGTGCCTGGTTTCTATTCTTTGGCGACGCTGTGAAACACGCCACTCAATGGGCAATAACAACACAATTCCGGAGAGAAGCAAGCAATATTGCTACTGCAATGTCGCAAGGCGGTACACCGAGTAACAATGGCGAGTTTCAACGAATAAGTCAACTCGCCCTAACTGGTGCGCCATACAACATAGATGACGCCTTGTTGTTGCCAGGAATAGTCAATGTTACTATCAACTTTAGTTTCCGCTAAATAATGGAGAGGAAAAAGGTGGTAATGGGTTCAAAGTATGGTAATCTAGTTGTGTCAAACAAAAAACCAGACCAAGAGACCCATTACCATGAGCGATTATACCATAAGC